>Ga0209066_10000299_pt1 | contig 74170 bp, 53 predicted proteins | sample All_14_2_FD_187198 | JGI IMG/M metagenome (GOLD analysis project Ga0209066, IMG submission 187198) | Freshwater microbial communities in response to fracking from Pennsylvania, USA - Allegheny Zone_MetaG_DW_15 (SPAdes) (version 2) ...
TGCCGATTAGCAGATCAATCCGCCTTTTATCGTATGCAGTATGATTGGTAATATTTTCGCTCATTATTTTATTGTTTGGAATAATAAGCTTCTTATTATCGGGTGAAATTAGCACTGTTGTTAATATTTTAATTTCTGAAACAGTTCCCATGGCCCCGCCGGCTTCTATAAAATCACCTGACTTAAAAGGTTTAAAGAGTATCATCAGGACTCCGGCTGCAAAATTTGATAATGAACCCTGTAAAGCAAGGCCAATTGCTAATCCTGCAGCACCTAAGACTGCTATGAAGGAAGCAGTTTCAACACCTAATTGTCCGAGTGAAGCAATTACAACTATTATAATAAACCCGATGTAAACAATACCGGAAACAAACGATATCAGGGTATTATCTACCTTACTTTTGAGAAGAATTCTCCTTATGAATCGCCTGACTGTTTTCGCAAGCAGTATTCCGACTAAAAGAATTGCAATGGCTGCAATAGCCTTAAGTCCATAAAGAACTATCCATTCTTTAGTTCTTAGTACAAAATCGTCTGAAAAGAAAGTTTGATTCATTTAATTTGCTAACATCTGCTATCCTGGAATGTTCAGCACTGGGAAATCACATTTTAAAGAACTAAAAGCTGTTCTTTATTTTTTATAACTTTACATTTAAATGGCATAGCCTATAAATAGATTTCCACAAATCGATTTAAAAATAAATCCTTACACTATGGAAAATCAGGCAAGTTGTGAAACTTGTGCCATCAGGGCCAAGTATGACAAAAACCCTAAATCATTGATTGGAAGGTTTTGGAGATGGCATATAAACTTTTGTCCCGGATGGAAGAAGTACTTCAATTCGCTGGATGAAATAAAGAAAGCAGACCTTTCTGACAAATACCAGCTGAGCAAATAATTTCAGATCTCAACCTTTTTAATTTATTAAACCGGTGAAATGGAGTTATATCACCGGAATATCACTATTGTGCTTTCATTCTGGAAAGAGTCGGTATTCGGTTCTATTGTGTTCGGATACTGGTCGCATTGTGTTCGCACTACCTTCGCATTTTTATAGCATAAATGCGAATACAATGCGAACACAATGCGAACACAATGCGAACACAACCCCTTTGAAAAGCGCATGGAAATAGAAGCAGTATTGAATGAAAATGGAAGAAAAACAATGAAATTTAGTATCTGGAGGAAAAAAAATAAGCCGCCTCTTTTGAGACAGCTTATTTTGGTTTCGACTTGTTGACCTACCAGGGGTCGAACCTGGACTCTTCTGATCCAGAGTCAGACGTGTTGCCAATTACACCATAGGTCAGTAACACGGCGCGAAATTACGAAATACTTTATTTAACGTCCAAACTTTTTTACAATTATTTTCTCGCTTATTGTTTAAAAGATCCGATGGTTAATACGGCTAACGTTAAATGCTTCTATTGTTGGGTTTTTGTCCAGGAATCCTTTAGCGACACAGTACGGTTAAATACAAGCTTGCCTTGCTTACTGTCTGTATCGGTGCAATAATAACCAAGACGCTCAAACTGGAATTTATCAAGCGGCTTTGTGTCTGCTAAAGATGCTTCTACGTAACCCTTAACTATTTTCAGTGATTCAGGATTAAGGTTTGTTTTGTAGTCAACACCTTCTTCCACGTCTTCAGGACTTTCCGATTTAAATAAACGGTCGTATAGCCTTATTTCTGCTTCCAAAGCATGCTTTGCAGATACCCAGTGAAGCGTTCCTTTAACTTTTCTGTTGCTTTCAGGCCTTCCACTGAGTGTTTCAGGGAAATAAGTGCAATGGATCTCAGTAATTTCACCGGTTGAAGGATCCTTTATAAAATCGTCACAACGAATAATATATGCATACTTGAGCCTTACTTCCCTTCCTGGTGCAAGACGGAAAAACTTTGCAGGTGGTTCTTCCATAAAATCTTCACGTTCAATGTAAAGTTCCCTTGAGAACTTAACACGGCGTGTACCTGCTTCAGGATTTTCGGGATTATTTACTGCCGGCATTTCTTCAGTCAGGTCTTCCGGATAATTAGTAATCACTAGTTTAACCGGATTAATCACACCAAGTACACGCTGTGCTTTCTTATTCAAGTCTTCCCTGATGCAATATTCCAGGAGGCTTACATCGATAACATTGTCGCGTTTAGCCACGCCAATGATATCGCTGAAATTTCTTATTGACTCAGGGGTGTATCCTCTTCTCCTGAGGCCTGAAATTGTCGGCATGCGTGGATCATCCCATCCGCTTACAAAGTTGTTCTTCACGAGCTCAAGCAATTTTCGCTTGCTCATTACAGTATAAGTCATATTGAGCCTTGCAAACTCAATTTGTTGTGGTGCAAAGATGTCAAGTTCTCTTACAAACCAATCATATAATGGCCTGTGCACTTCAAACTCAAGGGTACAAATACTATGGGTAATCTTTTCAATAGAATCACATTGTCCGTGAGCGAAATCATACATGGGGTATATACACCACTGATCTCCGGTACGGTGATGGTGACCGAAAATTATACGATACATAATAGGGTCACGCATGTGCATATTTGGTGAAGCCATGTCTATTTTGGCTCTTAATGTCCTTGAACCTTCAGCGAATTCACCTGCGCGCATTCTGCGGAAAAGGTCGAGGTTTTCTTCTATAGGCCGGTTCCTGTAGGGGCTTTCAATACCCGGCCTTGTAGGAGTGCCCTTTTGTTCTGCGATTTCTTCTGCTGAAAGGTCACAAACATATGCTTTACCTTTCTTTATCAGTGATTCTGCAAACTGGTATATCTGTTCAAAATAGTCTGATGCAAAGAATTCACGTCCTTCCCAATCAAAGCCCAGCCAGTGAACATCCTCACGGATGGAATCAACATACTCAACATCCTCTTTTGTAGGGTTGGTATCATCGAATCTCAGATTACACTTGCCGTTATATTTAGCTGCAGTACCAAAGTTGAGACAAATCGACTTAGCATGGCCGATATGGAGGTAGCCGTTAGGTTCAGGCGGAAACCGTGTATGAACCCTTGATTCATTTTTTCCGTTTTTCAGGTCTTCCTCAATAATTGCATGAATGAAGTTAGTCGTTGTCTTGACTTCGTTTTCTGGTTTGTTATCAGTCATAAGTTGAAATATTCAGGTAAAAATTCAAGGCTGCAAAATTAAGCATAAATACTATGATGTAATTAATTATTCTGTTCACAATAACGCCTTTACAGCTACTGACCATCAATAACAAAACCTGTGCCTTTGTTTTAAATTAGTTGGATATTACATTAATTAACAAATATGCCTAAACAGAGTGCCGGGGTACTTTTATTCAAGAGGGTTAAGAGAAGGCTGCTGGTTCTGCTGGTTCATCCGGGAGGGCCTTACTGGGCGCATAAAGACGAAGGAGTATGGTCGATACCTAAAGGTGAAATAGAGTTATCCGAAGATACACTCACAGCAGCAAAAAGAGAATTTTATGAGGAAACGGGTATCAGGATTAATGGGACGTTCATCGAATTGAAATCAGTGAGAATGCCTGGAGGAAAGATTATTCATGCCTTTGCCCTCGAAGGCGACCTTAATGCCGAAAACATTCACAGTAACAACTTTTCAATCGAATGGCCTCCATCATCAGGAAAAATCCAGCAATTTCCTGAAATCGACAGAGGAGAGTGGATGGATATAAGAATTGCAGAAGTTAAACTGAACAGATGGCAGCTGCCGTTCTTAAAAGAATTGGAAAGCAGGTTTACAACAATATGATAATGAGCTTGTTAAATAATTTGTACGATTAATCTTAACTACTAAACTGACTATTATGAAACTACTAAGTATTGCTATGATAACTGCAGGAATGCTCCTGCTATCAGCGTGTGGAAATACTACACGCTTTCCGGTTTCTTCATATGCACCGGCTGCTGACATAAAAGCAAAGACAAAGATTGACCAGAATAACAATCATGTTATAACTGTTACTGCAAAGAATCTTGCAAGCCCCGGAAGGGTTGATACAACTGGCCAGGCCTATGTAATCTGGATTAAAACTGACGACAACAAGGTTGTAAATCTTGGACAATTGAGGAACGAAAATGCCGAAACTGCCAGTCTTACAACAGTAACACCTTATAGGCCGGATGAAATCTTTATTACCCTTGAGAGGACGGGAAGCGTATCGGCTCCTTCAGGAACAGAGATCTCAAGGGCTGAAATGACAGATCCGTTTACAACTGATACAGAAATGTCAGGTGACGAGAATGATTTTGACAGAAGTGGCAATCCATCAGAAACCACCACCGATACCACTTATATGGACAGAAATACAGGGAGGGATAATGACCTGAACTATGATAATGATTCAGGGGCAGGTACTAATTCAGGGATAGGCACTGAAAGAGAAACAGAAACGACTGACCCATTCAGAAGTACGTCTGATACTTTGAGATAACAGAAATCAGATCGGAATTATCTTAGAATAAGAAGTGCTCGGCGAGGATTCTTAATCCTATCAGGAAAAGCAGGATCCCTCCGAGCATTTCCATTTTCTTGCCAAAACGCAGTCCAACTTTTTTGCCAAATAAGATTCCGAGCATTGACATTATAAATGTTACACTTCCGATTATCATAACAGGCAGGAAAATGGAAAACCAGAATGAATTGTTTTGCTGGCCTATAAAAGCAAGGCTCATTCCCAGTATCAGTGCATCAATGCTCGTTGCAACTGACATGGTTAATAAAACGGTAGGATTCAATGGATTAAAGTTAGTTCGCTTTTCTTCCTTCTTTAAACTTTCAATTATCATTTTAACAGAAAGGAAAGTTAGCATCAGGAATGCAATTATATAACCGGTATGGTTAAGATAATCTATCAGTCCCAGTCCAAGATTCCAACCTATAAATGGCATCAGTCCCTGGAAGAAAGCCAGAGAAAAAGCAATAATAATAGCTTTCCTAAACCTGATATCTGGTAAAACTAAACCACTGCTCACTGAAACTGCAAAAGAATCCATTGAAAGGCCGAATGCAATGATCACAATACTGACCAGATCCATCTGTTAGATTTTTAATGGCGCAAAAGTATTCAAAATATGCTTAACAGTTCTCAGCCCCGCTATTAATATATTCCCATTGTAAGGTTTTAATGGCTTGTCTTTTTTAAAGTTACTAATCAGATAAAAGTTTATTAATGATATAAAGTGTGATCTAAACTCCAATGAGGAGAAATTAATAAACAAAACTTCATTTCAATGAGACACATTATAGCATTTGTTTTACTTCTTACTACACTCTTTGCAGATGCCGAATGGGTGAAAGGTACTGTTTTTCTTAATAATGGTGAAGAACGGTCAGGATACATAAAAAATTTCAGTAATGAAAATACAACTGAAATTGAGTTCAGGAGCAAACTTAAGGATACTTCTGAAAAATTTTCAAGCAATGACATCCGTGAACTTCAGTTAAGATTAAAGGAGGGTACTCTGGTGGCCCGGTATCTTTACTTTTCAGAAATTAATGGTAAAGGAGAATATAAAACATCTAATCATAAAAGCTGGTTAAGAGTAGTTTACAGGGGAGATTTTGATGTACTTAGCTTTTACTCAGGTTCTTTTAAGGACAACGATTTGTACATCAACTGGCCAGGTGAGGATCAGGCCCTGATGATTTATATCTGGGAGAAAAATGCAATAGTACTATCTGATAAAGATATGTTAACCAAGAAATCATTTTCAACAATTTTTCATCAGAAATGTGATCTCATGTCATCATCAGTAGAAAGTGGTCTCTTTTCACCGACCAGTATACGGGATGTACTTAGATTTTATGTAGATAATTGCAAAGCAATTGCAGTGACGGTTGACAGAAAATAGAATAATTTCTTGAGATTCAGGCAAAAAATCATTAATTTTATAGCATGGAAACTGATAATCCCCACAATAAAGTATTGTTTATTCAGCATCTGAATACACCTTTAGGTGAGATGATTGCCGGTGCAACTAATGAAGGTATTTGTTTTCTGAAATTCAGTGATAAAACTATGTTCGAAAAGGAGATAGAAGATATCAGAAATCACATTAATGCCGTTATTCTTGATAAGACACACCGCAATATAGAACAACTCAGAAAGGAGTTGCTGGAGTATTTCACAGGAGAAAGAAAAAGTTTTGATGTGCCGGTTTACCTTATTGGAACTGACTTCCAGAAAAACGTATGGAAGTTGCTTTCAACTATACCATATGGTGAAACATTGAGTTATCAGCAGCAGGCAGGGCGTTTAGGAAAATTAAGTTCTATACGGGCAGTTGCCCATGCAAACGGTTGTAACCGTATTTCAATTGTTATTCCTTGCCACAGGGTGATTGGTAAAGACGGAAAATTAACCGGTTATAGTGGAGGTATTGAAAGGAAACAACTCCTCTTACTTCATGAAAAGCATTATTCTTATAACTTTACTCCCGACTTGTTCTATGGGTTATTGAATATTCCGTAACAAGTTGTAATTTTCATTTGTTTAACCCAAGTTAAACCATAGCCCGGGAATGAAAACACTAAGATTATTTTTCTTAACTGCATTGATTATGGGACTTTTTTCTTGTTCAACTATCCCTAAAGGGGTTGATGCTGTGAAACCATTCGATAAACAGAAGTACCTCGGCAAATGGTATGAAATAGCACGCTTTGATTTTCGCTTTGAAAGGAATATGAGTAACACAACAGCTGAATATTCACTCAATGACGATGGTACAATCAGAGTTGTAAACACCGGCTATGACACTACTAAGAATGAATGGAAACAAGCCATAGGGAAAGCAAAATTTGTAAAAGACCCAAATGTTGCAATGCTAAAGGTATCATTCTTCGGGCCGTTTTATGCAGGCTATAATGTTATTGCACTGGATCCGGAATATAAGTATGCACTTGTTGCCGGTCAAAGCCTTAAATACCTCTGGATACTTGCCCGTGATAAAGAAATTCCCGAAAGTGTAAAAAATGATTATGTGAGCAAAGCCGAAAAAATAGGCTTCAATACATCCGAGCTCATCTGGGTAGAACACAATAAATAGTCATTTTATTTGCCGGTTTAATATTGTCTGGATTCATTCTTAATTAGTTGTGTGTGCGCTGATTATTTAGTTTTCATGTAAATTTGTTATCAGCCCAACACGCGAATGAATGAATACGGATGAAATGGAGATCCCTGCTAAAGCAGGCAATACATCGAATATTACTAAACAGCCTCTTATAACCGGTCACAGGATTTATATCTTTTCAATGGCCGTGATAGTCGCCGTAGTCTTGTTTTACCTTATTAATACCGGAATTTCATTTTATAAGGTGAAAATTGAAGAGAGATTTTTTCATCCTGATTATAGTAAGCTTAAGCCAAGCGGGATTTTAGGACATGGATATGGAATCTGGGGATCACTTTTCATGATGATAGGTGTAGGAAGCTATATGCTCAGGAAGCGGAACAAGAAGTTGTTCAGGCTGGGCATCCTTAAGCACTGGCTTGAATTCCACATCTTTCTTTGTACATTGGGGCCAATACTTGTATTGTTCCATACGTCATTTAAATTTGGTGGAATAGTGGCAATAAGTTTTTGGAGTATGGTTGCTGTCTTCCTCAGCGGCATAATTGGCAGGTTTATCTATATCAGGATACCACGAACGATTGAAGGCCGTGAGCTTACCCTGAATGAGGTAAGAAAGATGAATGCTGGCATGGAGGAAGCCTCGCTTGAAAGAAGAATAGAGCGATTGAAGAAGATGCACAAGCTTTTCAATTACTGGCATGTGGCACATCTGCCTTTTGCCATTATTATGCTTCTTATTATGCTGGTGCACGTTGCAGTAACTATTATCTTTGGGTACAGGTGGATTTTCTGAGCAATGGAAACACTTATTGAACAGATTCTTATCTATGGATTTACAGCGATTTTAATTGTTGCTGTGGTATTTTTTTATTTAAGGTCAGAATCAAGGAAATCAGAAAAAGTTAAGGAAAAGATTGAAAAAGCGAGGGAAGAAGGCCTTCATGAACCTGTATCGCTACATCCGGTAATTGACACCAATAGTTGCATTGGAACGGGAGCATGCGTGGCTGCCTGCCCTGAAAAAGACATCATTGGAATTGTTGACGGTAAGGCCAGGACTATCAATACTTCCCGATGTATCGGACATGGAGCCTGCTTCCATGCATGTCCAACACAGGCAATCACACTGGTAATAGGAACTGAAAAACGGGGAATTGATTTACCACACATTCACCAGACTTTTCAGACAAATGTTCCTGGAATATACATTGCCGGAGAATTAGGTGGCATGGGTCTTATAAAAAATGCTGTTGAGCAAGGGAAACAGGCAGTGACTAATTTTGCCAAAGAGCACAATCTAAAGGTTGACGCACAGTATGATCTGGTGATTGTAGGAGCAGGTCCGGCAGGTATTTCTGCAACACTGACTGCTAAAAAGCTTGGATTGAACTTTCTTACGCTGGAACAGGATTCACTTGGTGGTACTGTATTCACCTATCCAAGGGCCAAAGTTATCATGACAAGTGCTATGGAGCTTCCATTATATGGTAAAGTAAAGTTAAATGAGACAAGTAAAAGCCGCTTGCTTGAAATCTGGAATGATGCTTTAAGCAAGAACGAAATTACTATCAGGGAAAACTGCCGGGTAGAAAATATTTCAAAACAAGGAAATGTATTTGAAATAGAGGTTCAGAACGGTGAGAAAATTACATCCAAAGGGGTAATTCTGGCCCTTGGCAGGAGAGGTACTCCAAGGAAGCTTGGTGTACCTGGCGAGGTTAGCGAAAAAGTAGCTTACAGGTTACTGGAACCTGAAAATATCCTGGGTAAAGAAATCCTCGTAGTTGGAGGTGGAGATTCGGCAATTGAGTCGGCCATTTTACTTGCTGAGAACAACACTGTTTCACTTTCATACAGGAGTGATAAATTCAGCCGGATTAAGCCAATGAATCAGCAAAATATTGATAAATATATTAAAGACGGTAAAATAGCTGTATTCTTTAATACTAATGTGGTTGAAATTGCTGAAAAGTATGTTAACTTGCAGGATAGTACCAGTAATAATGATACCTTCAGGATACCAAATGACCTGGTATTCATTTTTGCCGGCGGGGAATTACCTGTTGAATTGCTTAAGAAAGCCGGTATTCAGGTTGAAAAGAAGTTTGGTGAAGCGGTATTAAAACACAATAAGAAATCATGGATTTGAAATATGCATTCCTGATACTCTTTTCGCTCTCAATGATAACCGGGTGGTGCCAACTATCTCCGGGTGATCTGGCACAACCTCATGCCCATCTTGAGGGTATGTCGAACTGCACAAAATGCCATACTCTCGGTGCCAAAATATCCAACGATAAATGCCTGGCCTGCCACACTGAAATCAAAGTGCGTGTGGATCAAAAAAAGGGCTACCATTCTTCTTCGCAGGTATATAAGAAAAGTTGCACCATCTGCCATAGCGACCATCATGGCCGTCAGTATCAGATCATACGTTTTGATAAGAGTAAGTTTGATCACAAAACAACAGGCTACACACTGGAAGGCAAACATGCCTCTGCCGAATGCAGTGATTGCCATAAAAGTGAAAATATAACAGATCCCTCAGTTAAAAAGAAGAAATCCACCTATCTGGGTTTAAACAGGGAATGCCTTTCATGTCATGAAGATTATCACCAGAAAACACTTTCAGCCAACTGCTCATCCTGCCATAACTATAACTCCTTCAAACCAGCGGCGAAATTCGACCATTCAAAAACGAAGTTCATCCTTAAAGGGAAGCATCAGGATGTGACTTGCGAGAAATGTCATGAAAAAACCACTCTTAACGGAAAGGAGTTCCAAAAATTTAAAGGTTTAAAATTTAAAGGATGTGTTGATTGTCATAAAGACGTACACAATAACAGCTTTGGCCAGCAATGTGAGAATTGTCATGTTGAGCAATCATTTAAAACTATTAAAAGCCTCAGCCAGTTTAACCATGACCTTACAAACTTTAAACTTGAAGGAAAGCACAGTTTAGTTACATGCAACAAATGCCACAAAGGTAGTTACACCGATCCGCTGAAGCATGATAACTGCTATGATTGCCATTCAGATTATCATAACGGTGAATTCACCCGGCAATCTTTAAGAAGAGATTGCAGTAGCTGTCATAATGTTAATGGGTTTTCACCCTCACTCTATACTATTGATGATCATAACAAAGGGGTGTTTAAACTTGAAGGGGCTCATATTGCCACGCCATGTATAGCCTGCCATAAAAATAATGACAATTGGAAGTTCAGTAATTTGGGTACAAAATGCAGTGATTGTCATGAAGATATCCACCAAGGCTCTATCAATGAGAAGTATTACCCTGGAGGCAACTGTCTTTCATGCCATTCACTGGAAAGTTGGAATAAGATCGTATTTGACCATGATAAAACAAACTTTCCTCTAAGAGGAAAACATGGTTCGCAATCATGCAGATCATGCCACGGCAAGGTAGCTGAAGTCCATTTACTTAATTTCTCCGGATTAAATGTTGACTGTGAAAGTTGCCATGAAGATCAGCATAACGGACAGTTTATTTCAGAAAATAAAACAGTTTGCAGTAACTGCCATACACCTGAGGGCTGGAATGCATCATCATTTAACCATGATAATGCCAGATTTGTACTCGACGGAAGACATAAGAATGTTTCATGTGATAAATGCCACCCTCTGGTTACCAGTGTGGATAAGCAGTATGTACTTTATAAAACCGGAAAGATAAAATGCGCAGACTGTCATTGATTATCGGAACGCTGGTGTTGCTTACTTCGATGAGGTTACTGATCTCATCACCCCACGGTGATAATTTCAAAGTAAGTTGTGAAGAATGCCATACCACTGATGGTTGGGTTGTTAATCCGGACAGCATACGTTTTCGCCATGATTCCACAGCGATGCCATTAACGGGGCAGCATAAAGTAACAGGATGTCGTTCATGTCATAAATCATTAATATTTGAAGAAGCTGAATCTGCATGCTCGTCCTGTCATACTGACTTGCATGAGAATAGTGTAGGGTCTGATTGTGAGAGATGCCATAATACAGGATCATGGATAATAAGTGATATTATCGGCCTGCACCGGCAGACAAGATTTCCATTGCTGGGCGCTCATTCTATGGTTGAGTGCAGTGAATGTCACGTGTCAGCGTCATCACTTAGGTTTGAACCCCTGGGTATTGAATGTGTTGACTGTCATCGCGACGACTACCTTGCAACCGACAATCCTAATCATCAGCAGTCGGGATATTCAACCAATTGTACGGATTGTCATTTTATGAGCAATTTTACCTGGTCAGGGGCTGGTATCAACCACGATTTTTTCCCATTAAGAGAAGGACACGATATACAAGATTGTTCAACTTGCCACACTCAAGGAACATTTAATAAGATACCAAGAGAGTGCAGTAATTGCCACCAGCCTGATTATCTGGCTGCCAGCAATCCGAATCATGTTGCTTTAAACTTCAGTAACCAATGCAATGAATGCCATACTCTGGCTGTTGGCTGGAAGCCTGCTGAATTTAAGCAACATGACGGAATTTTCCCCATTTACTCAGGAACACATAACGGAGAATGGGATAACTGCAGCGACTGTCATAAGAATTCATCTGATTACGGAGAATTTACCTGTACTGACTGCCATGAACATAATAAGTCAGATATGGATAATGAGCACGATGATGTTGCAGGATATGAGTATAATAGTATAGCTTGCCTGGGATGCCATCCATCAGGCTCCGGTGAAGGTACATTTAATCATAACTCTACAGGGTTTCCATTAACAGGGGCACATCGTGAAACGGGATGTTCCGAGTGCCATGTAAACAATAACTCAAATCCCTCAACCTTTTGTTACGATTGCCATACACAGGATTTTAATGAGTCTGATAATCCTGACCACCAGGGCAGTAATATTCCGAATACCTGTGCCGACTGCCATACAACTGAACCCGGTTGGAAGCCTGCCACTTTCGCTATTCATGATCAATATTATGAGTTAACCGGTGCACATAACACAATCGAGAAAGAATGCGCAGATTGTCATGCAGGGAATTATTCCAACACACCTAATACATGTTCTGGTTGTCACACTCCTGAGTATAATCAATCGGTAAATCCCAATCATATTGAGAAGAACATACCCAATACTTGTGAAGATTGCCATTCAACAAGCCTAGGCTGGGCACCGGCTGCTTACCCGATGCATAATGAGGTGTTTGCATTCAATGGTGCACACCAGGTAATAGCAAATGATTGTGCCTCTTGCCATGCGGGTAATTATGTCAACACACCTAATACATGTTCAGGTTGCCACTTACCCGATTATAACCAAACTACAAATCCCCAGCATGCATCAGCTCAGTTTCCTACAGACTGCCTGCAGTGCCATAATGAAAGCGCTTGGCAACCTTCAACCTTTCAGCATGATGGACCAGGCTATTTCCCAATTTACTCAGGAGCCCATAATGGAGAATGGGATAATTGCAGTGACTGCCATACAAATAGTGCTAACTTTTCAGTGTTTAGCTGTATAAACTGCCATGAGCACAATAAGACAGATATGGATGAGGAGCATAGTGGTATTGATGGATATAGTTACAATAGTGCAGATTGTTATGCCTGCCATCCTGATGGTTCGGCAAATGGTGCATTCAACCACAATAATACAAGTTTCCCTTTAACCGGAGCACATACCGGAGCTACCTGCAGTGAGTGCCATACGAACGGATACACCGGTACAAGTTCTTTATGTTATGATTGTCATCAAACGGCTTATACAGGAACAGCGAATCCAAACCATACGCTGACAGGCATACCAACCACCTGTTCAGATTGCCATACAACAAATGCCGGATGGGCACCAGCAACTTTTCCCATTCACGATCAGTACTATGTTTTCAATGGTGCCCACATTGCCATTGCTTCAGAATGTGCATCCTGTCATAACGGGAATTACAATAGCACTCCTACCACATGTTCAGGTTGCCATATGCCGGATTATAATTCAACCACCTCTCCTTCCCATATAACTGAGCAGTTCCCTACAGAGTGCTTGATTTGTCATAATGAGACAGCATGGATACCTTCTGTCTTTAATCACCAGAATACCTCATTTCCATTGACTGGAGCTCATACCGGTGCTGATTGTTCGGAATGCCATCAAAATGGTTATACAGGAACTACGTCAGTTTGCTATGATTGCCACCAGGCTGATTTTATACAGTCACTAAATCCGAATCACACTTTACTAAACATCCCAAATACCTGCTCAGATTGTCATACCACACAATCCGGGTGGGCACCTGCCACTTTCCCTATTCATAATCAGTACTACCAGTTGAACGGTGCACATGCAGCAATTGCCAATGATTGTAATGCCTGCCATAATGGCAACTACAATAACACACCGAATACATGTGCCGGATGTCATATACAGGATTACAATTCAACCACAAATCCCAATCATGCAATAGCCCAGTATCCTACTGACTGCCTGTTATGTCATACTGAAACAGCATGGGTACCCTCTACTTTCAATCATGATATTCAGTATTTCCCTATTTACTCAGGCGAACATCAGGGAGAATGGAATACCTGCAGTGACTGCCATCCCAATCCTTCTAATTATGCTGTTTTTACTTGTCTCACTTGTCATGAACAAGCGGAAACAGATCAAGAACATGAAGGTATTGACGAGTACATTTATAACAGCAATGCCTGTTTGGAATGTCATCCAACCGGATCAACTGATAAGAGTAATACACTACGAAGAATTAAAATGAATTAAACATGGGCAGGTTCTTATTTTTAATTCCATTAATATCTTTCGCACTAACTTCCAGGATCCTGGCTCAGGAAGAAGGGAATTTAAGGGAAGGTTCAATTTCTTACATCACATCGCAAAATGTTTATGTAAAATTCAACTCTACCAACGGTATTCAGGCAGGCGATACTCTGTATTCTTCAACAACAGGTGATAAAACCGGGATATTGGTCGTAACAGGGCTTTCTTCAATCTCATGCGTATGTATGCCCATCGGGGATTTTAAAGCAAGCATTGGTCTGAAAGTTTATGCCTTAAGAATAAAAGAAAATCCTCCCGTAGAGACTGTTCAACAAGCTGATAGAGCTAATGAAGCACCCCAAGTTCAGAAAATCACCGATTCTATAAGTAATCAACAGGCAATTAAAGCAAGGAAGGAAGTAATCAGGGGGCGTATAAGCGTTGCCTCGTATGGTTACTTCTCTGATTCTCCAACTGATGAGTTACTCAGGATGAGATATACCATATCAGTTAACGCTAAAAATATTAGTGATTCCAGGCTCTCCGGTGAATCATACGTTACTTTCAGTCATAGAAGCGGCAGATGGGATGATATAAGGAATAACATTTTCAATGGACTGAAAATATACAATCTTGCATTGTCATACGACATTAATGAAAAAATGAAACTGACAGCAGGTCGAAAAATAAACCCCCTGCTGTCAAATATGGGTGCTGTGGATGGTTTACAGGCTGAATATAAATTCAACAATTTAACAACAGGTATATTAGTTGGCTCAAGACCAGATTATAACGATTACAGCTTCAATACGTCTTTATTTCAATACGGGATTTATCTTTCGCATAACAAGATTGTAAGGGAAGGCTCAGTTCAAACAACATTGGGTTTTATTGACCAACGGAATACCGGTTTTATCGACAGGCGGTTTGCATACATCCAGCATCAAAATTCTATGATTAAGAATGTATTCTTGTTTGGATCTGCTGAAATTGATCTTTACAGGATTGAAAATGAAACAGCTAATTATTCTCCCAGGGTATCAAATCTTTACTTTTCTGCAAGGTACCGGATACTCCAGAACCTTTCCGCCTCTATTTCATTCAGTTCAAGGACTAATATTGTCTATTATGAATCTTACAAGAATTTCCTCGACAGGTTCATAGAAAACGAAAAACAGCAGGGTTATGGTTTGCAGATAAATTACAGACCTCTTAAACGCCTTACAATAGGAGCAAACGGTGGTTATAGAAACAGAAAAGACGACGCCCAGCCTTCTAAGAACGCTTACGTTTATGCCAGCTACAATGGTATACCATTGATAAATTCTTCCCTGACAGTATCATCAACCCTTTTATCCACCAGTTACCTTACCGGTAAAACATACGCTGCCGGTATTAGCAGGGATTTATTGAAGCAAAAGCTCTACGGAACTTTAACTTACAGGTACCAGGATTATAAGTTCAATCATTCAGAAACAGACCTTGTACAACACATCGGCGAGTTAGGGCTCAATTGGAATATAGTCAGGAAATTGAATTTCGGTCTTTACTATGAAGCTACAATGGAAGAGTCGTTTATGTTTCACCGTATTAATGTACAATTGATTAATCGTTTTGGGAAATAAAAGAAGAACATAAATTCATAACCTATACATTTTGCCATGAGAACTCTGATTTTACAATTAGCATTAACGCTCCTCTATTTTCCAGTCATGGCACAGGAGCTCAATTACATGTTCGGGCGTCTGGAACAATCAGATATGGATCTGAGCGTATGTTATTTCGATGAACAGGCCGGTGGTGTTGTTATTTGTGATTATGGAAAGATCTGGTTTGCCCGGGAAGTAGATAAATTCCAGATGGTATACGAACGTTTTAAAAGGATCAAGATACTCGCTGATAGCGGGATGTCAACATACAAACTCATTATTCCGGTTTATTATGAGGGAAGCAGAAAGGAAAAGTTAAGCAGTTTCGAGGCTAATATCTGGAGTAAACACGATAATGTTTGGAAAAAGGAAAATCTTGATAAACAGTTTATTGAAAATGAAGCTGTTAACGATAATTATTATTCAGCTTCTATTAATTTTACTGATTTGAAAAAAGGAGATATACTGGAGTTTGAGTACGAAATTATCAGCCCATTCTTTATGCCTGTTCATGGTTGGCAATTTCAGTCTGAATTACCAACCATGCTTAGTTTCCTTGAAGTGAGGATGATACCATTCTATGAATACACTTTCATCCATCAGGGTAAAAGGCCGGATATCCAATCATCATTCAGGGATGATGCTGAGCATTCGATAGGGAAGAATTCAAACGGTCAGTATGGTAACATTAAATATAATGAGATGGTTTACCATTTCGGTATGACAGAATTACCTGCAGCCATTGACAGAGAAGTCAGAATCGATTTCCAATTATCTAAAATTATTGATCTGAATGGCGTTCCTCTGAAAGTGACAGACACTTGGGACAGGACAATCAAGGAACTCCTGACTGATGACCGGTTTGGTGATTTCATTAACAAATCTCAATCAAGAGCAGATAAGCTTTTTGATTTAGAAAGCTATAAATCATTCAGAGAGGCAGAAAAATTTTATGCCCTCATTCATAATGTCAAACAATCATATTCGTGGAATGGTGTCCTTGGAAAATATGGGCCTGTTTCTTTTAATAACTTCCTTGAAACTGGTTCAGGCAATTCAGGAACAATTAATTTATTTGCTGTTGGAGTTCTAAGAGCTGCCGGCATTACTGCTTTCCCTATCATAGTTAGCTCAAGGGAAAGTCCTGTATTAGGAACTGACCAGCCTTTTCTTCCTGCCTTTGATAACGTCTTAATTGCTGCAAAAATTAATGATTCACTTTACTTAGCTGATGCAACAGAAAAATATCTTCAAGATGATCTTATTCCACTCAGAGTTCTGAATACTAAAGGTATGATTGTTGAAAAGAACGCAGCATCATGGGTAAATTGTGACACACAAACTGAATCTGAAACACATACAAAACTTGTAATAGATGCCAGAGAGGTAAACAGGCCATCCTTAATTGATTTAACAAAAACAGCCTTAGGTTATGATGCCTTTCTTATAAGAAAGCAATTGAAGGATGACAAGAAAGCTATCCTTGATTACTTCGAAGCAAAAGAATATGTAAGTGCAGAAAACCTTGTCAATACGCGTGATTTTAACAGGACCGACCTGCCATACGAAATTAATATTGAAGTGAATGTTCCCTTAGTTTCTGATGGAGAGTCAATTACTGTTTATCCTTTTCTTAAGGAATCAATTTCCACAAATCCAATAAACGAATACAATCAGGTTAATGCTGTAGATTTCTACTATCAGTCTAAAAAAACGTTTTACTCTGAAATTATAATACCCGCAGGCTATGAAACTTCAGGGTTGCAGGAAGATCTTGAAATGAATAATTCACTATTTAGTTTGAATTATAAAACAATCATAGAGCCGGGTTTAGTGAAAATTTCAGCTGATTATGAACTGAAAAAAGCAGTTTACCAGCCTGCCGAAAATGTTAAATTGAAAGGTTATTTTAATGAAGTGATCAGGCGATTCAATCAACCTGTGGTTTTGAGGAAAACTGTGAGATAAGTTATCCTTTTAAACAAAGCTTCAAGGAGTTTCTGTAAAATAAAATAACCATCTGTTTAAGATGGTTATCTGAGGTCTCGAGCGGATTCGAACCGCTGTAGAAGGTTTTGCAGACCTCTGCCTAGCCACTCGGCCACGAGACCAATAAAGTGATGCAAATTTATAAATATTTTCGTCTTCCTGAAAAAATATATTTAACATTCAATCAATCTGATTAGTACTGAAGGTTAAATTAGCTGAAAGTTGTGGTAATTTTGTCTGGTTGTAAAAATAAATATATGGCAACAATTAAGATAGAAGGAATGGATTTCTTCGCATACCATGGATGTTTTACAGAAGAAAGTATTATAGGAACCCGGTTTGAGGTTGATCTTACTGTATCTGCAGATACTGAACAGGCTGAAATTAGTGATAACCTCCATCATACTGTCAATTATCTCACTTTATATGATACAGTAAAGAAGGAAATGGATATAAGAAGTAATCTTCTGGAGAATGTTGCTTACAGAATAATAAACGCTATAAAAAACAGGTTTCCTATTATAACTGGTGTTGAGGTTAAAGTATCGAAATTAAACCCACCTCTAGGCGGTAAAATTGACAGAGTTACTGTAACTCTTTCTGAATAAGTGCTTAAAATATACATAAATCTCCATATGTAAACGAACATAAAATTGTAACTGTGTGTTAATAAGAAAATTTAACCGTCACAGTTATGAGAAAATCAATACTTTCCATTTTTATGTTTGCCTTGCTATTCAGCTATTTTGATGCTGAAAAGGCCTATGCTGTAAAGCATGTAGTCAATGTTCAGAATTATGTATTTGTCCCGGCTAATCTAAATGTTAATGTAGGTGATACTATTAGATGGGTATGGATTAATGGTACCCATACAACAACATCTACAACTATTCCGGTAGGTGCACCAGCATGGGATGAACCTATCACCAGCAGCAATACCTTCTACGAATACCGGGTTGCAGTAGCAGGTACTTATAATTATTTATGTACTCCTCATGCAAATAGCCAGATAGGTCATTTTACAGCCACAATGCCGGCTGCTACCCTGGCTGTTAGTCCTTCAAATCAGAATGTTGGTTCATCTTCGGGTACAACCAATTTCTCAGTCACATCAAATACCAACTGGACGGCCACAAGCAATGCGGGGTGGTGCACTGTAACGCCTTCAGGTTCCGGAAACGGCACTCTTGTTGCTACCTACCAGTCAAATACCAATACTTCCCAGCGTGTAGCCACTATTACGGTTTCGGCTTCTGGTGCGCCTTCATCTACGGTAACAGTTACCCAGCAGGGAGCGCAGGCAACATTAGCGGTTTCACCGGCTAATCAAGATGTTACATCTACTGCCGGTACAACTAATTTTAACGTTACTTCTAATACTAACTGGACTGCTACAAGTGATGCAGGATGGTGTACTGTAACACCTTCTGGTTCAGGTAATGGAAATCTAATCGCCACATACCAAACAAATACATCATCATCACAAAGGATTGCAACCATTACAATTTCTGCTTCAGGTGCACCTTCATCGGTAGTGACAGTGACACAGCAAGGGGCACAGGCGACGTTATCAGTTTCTCCAGCCAATCAGAATGTTACTTCTATGGCAGGATCAACCACATTTTCTGTTTTATCAAATACCAATTGGTTGGCCAGCAGTAATGCAGATTGGTGTATTGTAACTCAGTCAGGCTCAGGTAATGGATCACTTACCGCAGCTTATGAAGAGAATACTTCAACTTCAATTCGTATTGCTACCATTACTGTTACAGCAGGCGGCTCCTTGTCATCAGTTGTAACGGTTACTCAGCAGGGTGCTCAAACGGTATTATTAGTTTCTCCCGCAAATCAGGATGTTACAGCTATGGCAGGAATGACGGAGTTTGATGTCATATCCAATACCGACTGGATTGTGACCAGTAGTGCACCATGGGCTGATCCTGTATCAGAAGGCACCGGTTCAAGTAAGTTGGCAGTTAATTATGAAGAAAATTTGTCCTCAACAGTGAGGGTAGCTACTATTTCAGTGACTGCAAATAGCGTGATTCAGTTAGTGACAATTACCCAGGAAGGCCAGGTATCATCCGGAGGAGAAGACCTTTCAAAGATTGCAGTGTATCCAAATCCTGCAAGGGATTATATTACACTTTCTGCTGGTCTTAAATCACTCCCCGCGACAATAATTATATCGGAAATCAGCGGTGCTGAAGTATTAAATAAATGGGTCGATAACCTGAGAGATGTAAAACTTGACCTTTCTAACCTGATCCCTGGAACATACATTATCAGGGCAACGCAGGATGGAAGAACGTACACTACATCTTTCGTTGTAAGCAGATAAACAGTTAGATTCTAAGGTGATTTAATCCGGGCGGGTTGATGTCGGGAAAAATCAGAAATACCTGAAAGGGTTATAGCTGATTCCTCTGTCGAAGACATCAACCTGCTCAATTCTTTTAAGGGAGTTTACAATTGCATAAGTAATGGGTGTAAATAATACCTCAACTCCTGTCTTGAAAATATAGTTGGATACAATGATACTCACCAGTATCTCATTTGGAAACAATCCATAAAAAGCGACCAGACAGAAAATAGTTGTATCAATTCCTTCTCCCAGTATAGTTGAACCTATAGTCCTGAGCCATAAGTATTTCCCCTTTGTCCTTACCTTTAGTACTGACATCAGGATTGCATTAGAAAAGGCACCAGCAAAATAGGCAATCAGACTTGCCAATACTATGCGGGGAACAAATCCAAGAAGTGTTTCATACGCCTGCTGGTTAGGCCAGTCGGCAGCGGGTGGAAGTATTTGTACAATATACAAAACCACCGACATTAAGATGGCAGCTCCAAAGCCTGTCCAAATTACTTTCCTGGCTTTCCTGTAACCATAAACTTCTGTGAGTATATCACCAAAGATGTAACTTAACGGGAAGAGTATGGTTCCCCCATCGAATGTGAAGGGGCCCAGTGAAAGAATTTTAGTAGATGCAAGGTTTGAAATCAGCAGCACAGCGACAAACAGGGCCATGATCACGTCAAAGTACCTGAATGTCCTGTTGTCAGTTATTTGGTCGGTTATTGCCATTTTTTATTTATTGGCAGATGACATAAAATAGATGGAAATACTCAGGAAGACAAATGATATGACCTGTTGCTCGTTTACCTGTGGTACAAAACCGAGGTATATTTTATAGATGAAGATCAATGTAAGAAACAGTGCAGAAATTACCGTTAGTCCTGGTTTTGAGCTAAATCCACCTGCAAAGAGCAATATGCTGAAAATAACCAAAGCTAATGCAATATAGAAATGTTGGTTTTCCAAATTCATGCCCTGGATTACCTCAAGGTTTCTTAATATTACCCATAGTAAAACCAATATCCTCAGCAACCACCTTGAAAAGGGTAGGAGGGTTTTTATAGGCTTCATTTTTTAATGGTTTGGCAGGTTAACAATAAGTTTAAGTTCATCAAGCTGCTCCTGTTTAATAGGTGCAGGTGAATCGATCATAACATCTCTTCCTGAATTGTTTTTTGGGAACGCAATATAATCACGTATACTGTCGGATCCTCCGAATAATGAACACATACGGTCAAAACCAAAGGCTATTCCGCCATGAGGTGGTGCACCATATTCAAAAGCATTCATCAGGAAGCCAAACTGAGCCTGGGCATCCTCGTCAGTAAAACCAAGAATAGTAAACATTTTCTTTTGCAGATCCCTGTTGTGGATTCTTATTGAACCACCGCCTACCTCAACACCATTGATTACAATGTCGTATGCATTAGCCCTTACTTTTCCGGGGTCAGTATCAAGAAGTTGAATATCTTCAGGTTTGGGTGATGTAAAAGGATGGTGCATTGCATAGAATCTTGCTGTTTCTTCATCCCATTCAAGCAACGGGAAATCAACAACCCACAGGGGAGCAAAAACTTCAGGATTTCGCAGGTTAAGCTGGTTACCCATTTCCAGGCGTAATTCTGACAGAGCTTTCCTGGTTTTATTAGCTGAACCTGCCAGGATAAGCATCAGGTCACCGGGTTTTGCCGAAAAGGCTTCTGCCCATTTCTTAAGCTGATCTTCGGAATAGAATTTATCAACTGAGGATTTTAGAGTACCGTCATCATTATATCGTACATAAACTAATCCGGCAGCACCAAGTTGAGGACGTTTTACGAAATCAGTGAGTGCATCAAGCTGTTTCCTTGTATATCCGGCACAACCAGAAGCATTAATCCCTACTACAAGTTCGGCTTCTTCAAATACTTTAAAATCAAATCCTTTAACAATATCAGTCAGTTCAACAAATGTCATCCCAAACCTGATATCAGGTTTGTCGTTTCCGTAAAGTCTCATTGCATCTGCAAATGACATCCTTGGGAAAGATGACACTTCCACACCTTTAACACTTTTGAAGAGATATTTCGTAAGGCCTTCGAAAGTATTCAGTATATCTTCCTGTGTGATAAACGACATCTCGCAATCTATCTGTGTGAACTCCGGCTGCCTGTCAGCACGAAGGTCTTCATCACGGAAACACTTCACTATCTGGAAGTACTTATCGAATCCTGATACCATCAGGAGTTGCTTGAAGGTCTGGGGCGACTGGGGAAGGGCATAGAACTGGCCTTCATTCATTCGCGAAGGAACAACAAAGTCCCTTGCACCTTCGGGAGTAGATTTAATCAATACAGGTGTTTCAACTTCAATAAAACCCTGGTTGTTAAGATAATTCCTCGTCTCAATACCCATCCTGTGTCTCAAAAGCAGGTTTTCCTTAACAGAGTTCCTTCTAAGGTCGAGATAGCGGTATTTCATTCTCAATTCATCGCCGCCATCTGTATTATCCTCTATGGTGAATGGTGGTATCTTAGATGCATTAAGAAGCTCCAGCCTGTCTACGATGATCTCAATATCACCAGTTGACATTTTAGGATTTTTATTACTTCTTTCAGCCACTTTTCCTGAAGCCAGAATCACATACTCACGTCCAAGCTTTCTTGCTTCCCCGCAAAGAGCAGGATTAGTTTCCATATTGAATACAAGTTGGGTAATACCGTACCTGTCACGCAGGTCAACAAAAGTCATACCCCCGAGGTCCCTTGATCTCTGAACCCATCCTGTAAGTGTAACTGATTGATCTTTATGGTTGAGCGTTAATTCGCCGCATGTATGTGTCCTTAACATATCTCTTTTGATTTGAAGGTGCGAAATTAATCAATTTAACTATTTGGAACAGAAGTTAAAAAATAGGCATTTCCCGGATTACTTTTTGACAATAATCGGATTAACAATCAAACCTAAGCTCTATTAGACTATGAATATCCAATACTACCTGATCTTGATAGTGCTCAGTTTATTTAATATAACTGCAAAATCACAGATCACCGCCTTGCCGGATGCCGTTCCCTACAGCCACAAACCAGGTAATTGTATCTGGCTTTCCAATATGACTGCAGATCAGGTAAAAGCATTTTACCTCAGTGAAATACCATATAAACCTGAACTCATAACTGAGCTTTCAGATAAAACAACTGAAGGTTTCAAGATCAGTTATAAGCATGAAGGAAGCCTTGGGTGGCAGAAATACTCAATAAAAGTTTCAACCATACAGTTGAATGAATGCATAGCATATTACGAAAAATACAACCCTGATTTGTTGATGCTTCCTTTTAACGGTCTTAGGGAAATGGTTGGCTCATTTGGGCATAGCCAGGCTGATTTTAAGAAAGTATACAAGCAATACCAATATCTTTCATGTAAACTATACAAGGAATTTATTGATGATAAAGGTAACTCGCTTAATGAAATGGCTATGTTAATGCAAAAATACAATGCCGCCCTCAATGCATCTGAAGAACATCTTATGGCATCAGGTGATAAATCAATACCAGTGCCCGTTACAAAACAGTCAAAAGATAACTGGGATTACTGGTTAGGTTTTATAAATGAACTTGACAGGATGGGCTATATTACCCTGATTGAATACAGCACGGCTAACGTTATCAAATAGCATTAACCAATAAAATATCTTAAAAGGCCGCCTCACCAGGCGGCCTTTTTTCGTATAGGAGTTTTCAAAAGGCAACATTGAATGCAATATTTCCTCCTAACCGATACTTTTTCACTCTTTTGTTGTTGATTTCAATAGACATAGACTCATAGAATTCATAACTAAAACAAGCTACAAGCAATGTACGTACTCGGAATTAACTCTGTATTTCATGACTCTTCAGCTGCACTATTAAAAGATGGAAAGTTATTGGCTGCGGCCGAAGAAGAACGTTTTACACATATTAAACACGGTAAAAGGCCGGTTCCTTTTTCAACCTGGCAGATACCATTCTATGCAATTGATTACTGTCTTAAGACAGCAGGAATACACCTCAGGGATGTTGACCATATTGCATATTCATTTAATCCGTACCTGCTGATAGACAAGGAAAAAGCAAATCAGCCAACGATTGAGATACCACTTAACCTGAATGCTTATAAACGCAACGGTCACGACCCATGGGAAACGCTCTTTCTTTCAGCTATACTAAATGCACCGGGTCAATTGGCTGATGGCTGGCCACATCATCTCCAGCAGAGATTTATAGGTAGTCAACCTGCCGACTGGCAATGGCATTTTGTTGACCATCATATAGCCCATGCTGCCAGTGCTTACTATCCTTCGCCATTTAATAGCGCAGCTGTGCTTACCCTTGATGGAAGAGGAGAAAGAGCAACCACTACATATAGTGTTGGCCGTGATAATGAAATGACAAGGACAGGGCAGGTAGATATGCCTCATTCCTTGGGCTTGCTATATGAAAAAGTTACAGAATACCTAGGTTTTCTGCCATCTTCTGATGAGTATAAAGTTATGGCTCTTGCTTCTTATGGTAAACCTGTATTTGAAAAGGATTTTAAAGAAATCGTCCAACTTAAGGGAAACGGCCAGTATGTTATAAACGACCTCAAACTTGAAGAACGGTTTGGACCTACACGTTTACGCAATGCAGAGTTCACTGCTCATCATTTCAATATAGCGCACTCGCTTCAGAAAGTGCTTGAAGATACAGTTATTGAGCTCACCGACTGGCTGCATAATGAAACAGGAGATGAAAATCTTGCAATGGCCGGTGGTGTAGCACTCAATTGTGTAATGAATTCGAGGATAAAACAGTACGGCAGCTTTAAAAATATCTGGGTGCAGCCAGCTGCAGGAGATTCAGGTACTGCATTAGGTGCGGCTATCTGGATTGATAAACAGGAAAGAAAGAGTGCCAAGAGGGATTTTGAAATGACCCATGCTTATTGGGGACCTCAATATGACGACTCAGAAATTGAGGAATTTTTAAAGAAGTCAAAGATCAGCTACCGTGTAATGAATGATCAGGCTAACGAAACAGCGGAACTTTTAGCCCAAAACAAAGTGATTGGCTGGTTTCAGGGGCCTATGGAATTTGGGCCGAGGGCTTTAGGCAGCAGGTCTATTCTTGCCTCACCCATAGATCCTTCCATGCAAAGCAGGCTTAATGAAATCAAAGACAGGGAAGATTTTCGTCCTGTTGCACCTGTGGTTATTGAGGAGGATGCAAAGGACTGGTTTGAAAGTGCTGATTATTCACCTTTCATGCTTTTTGTTTACGATGTGAAACCGGATAAAGCCGATAAAATCCCTGCAGTAAAACATGTCGATGGAACCGCGCGAATCCAGACAATCAATAAGAACCAGCATAATTCTTATTATAACCTGCTTAAGGCCTTTAAAGAAAAAACAGGTGTTCCGGTGCTTGTCAATACATCCTTCAATACTCTTGGCAAGCCAATAGTTTGTACACCAAGGGATGCTGTTGAGTGCTTCTGGTCGCAGCCTTTTGATGCACTTGTAATGGGAAGATTCTTAATTGAGAAAAACGGTCATGCCTGAGATTTCTGTTGTAATCCCAACTTATCGCAGGCCGGGACTTCTTATGATCTGTTTACAGCACCTGGAATTTCAGGCATTGGAGAAAAGCCGTTTCGACGTGTTGGTAGTGACTGACGGGCTTGATGAGAAAACAAAACAAGCTATTGAAGACTTCAAAAAGTCATCTTCCCTTGAGATTACTTGTCTGAGTACTCCTGAAAAGAAAGGTCCTGCAGCAGCAAGGAACCTTGGATGGCGAAGCTCGAAGTCGCCCATTATAGCTTTTACAGATGATGATTGCCGGCCTGAATCCGGATGGCTGTTATCCTTTCTGAGCAGGTATGGGGAAATAGCTGAAACGGCAGTTTTCAGCGGCTATACCCTGGTTCCTATTGGTAATAATCCTACCGATCATGCACTTAACACTCATGGCCTCCAACATGCCGATTTTATAACAGCAAATTGTGCATGTTCCAGGGAAGCCCTTGAAATTACCGGTGGTTTTGATGAAAGGTATGGATCAGCATGGCGTGAAGATAGTGACCTTGAGTTTAACTTCATCAAACATCGTATTCCGATTTACAAGGCAATGGAAGCAGTGGTAGTACATCCTGTAAGGGAAGCACCATGGGGTTTTAGTATCAAAGAACAGAAGAAAGGCCAGTATGATGCACTTCTCTATAAAAAATACCCGGAGCTTTACCGTTCAAGGTGCGCCCCAAAAATCATCTACGACTTCTACTTTATAATGCTTTGTGACCTGGTATGCCTTTTTGCAATTCTTTCCGGAGAATGGTATGTGGCTGCAGTTACATTTATTGCCGTGTTTGTGATGATTGCTGCTTTCTTCGCTCTTCGTATAAAACGTACTAAAAAAACTCTCGACCATATCTGGGAAATGTGGGTCACTTCTATGGTAATCCCTTTCCTTTCAGTTTACTGGAGGCTTTACGGATCTGTTAAGTACAGGGTTTTGTTTATCTGAAATTTTATGGACAAGCGGTGTATAAGAAAAATAGGCATCCTTCGTGCCCTCCAGTTAGGCGACCTGTTGTGCTCAGTCCCTGCTATCAGGGCTCTGAAGCAGGCATTTCCCGAATCAGAGATCTTCCTGATCGGACTTCCCAATGCAAGTGGGTTTGTTCAACGCTTTCCTCATTATTTCAACGGTTTGATCAAATTCCCCGGATTCCCGGGCTTGCCTGAACAACCTTATGATGTGAAAGAAATTACTGACTTTATTTCTTATATCCAGAAGCAGAAGTTCGATTTGATCATTCAGATGCAAGGTAATGGTAATATAGTCAATCCATTGGTTGAACTATTCGGTGCCGTTTATACTGCAGGGTTTTACCGTCCCACAGACTATGAGCCTGAAGGCGGTCTGTTTCTTCTGTATCCTGAAGGGCACGAAGTGGAAAGACATCTGTCGCTCATGGAACACCTGGGCATTGAATCAGCCGGTAAATACCTTGAATTTCCGCTGACTAATAAGGATGAGATTGAATTAGCATCTGCAGGGTTGTCTTTTGAACCTGGCAGTTATGTGTGCGTACATCCAGGTTCCCGGGGTTCATGGCGTCAATGGCCACCTGAATATTTTGCTGCACTTGCTGACATGGCTGCTGATCATGGAAAAACTGTTGTGCTTACAGGTACTGGCGATGAGATGATAATAGTAGAGCAAACGGCTTCGTTTATGAAGCACAATCCGGTGGTTGCAGCAGGAAAAACCACCCTAGGTTCTGCAGGAGTGCTTATAAGGGATGCTTTTGCCTTAATATCAAATTGCACAGGGGTTTCGCATATAGCTTCTGCAGTCAACACTCCCGGAATCATTATCAGTATGGATGGTGAACCTGAGCGCTGGGGGCCGTTGAATAATGATATTCTGGTTACCCTCGATTGGATTGCTGAACCTCATTTTGCGAAAGCAGAGAGAGCACTGAAGGAATTATTTGAGAAGCTTCCGGATAAGGCAAATGGTCTTTATAGTAACGCCCTTTAACAAACCGGATAACTTCATTTTTGCTTTCCAGTTTTTCAGTCACATTAAACTCAAAGATTGATTGCTCAGTTTTCCACGGAGTATGCTGTGGATTTGTCCTCGCATACAATACAATCACCGGAGTTTTTAACCCTGCAGCTATATGAACCGGCCCTGTATTTACTGAAATAAGCAGCCTGCTTTTATCAATCACAGCAGCCAATTCACTGATGTCAAACATACCTGCGGTGGAAAAGCTGTTACCTCCGGTTTCTTTCTGAAGTAAGTCAGTTAGTGGTTTTTCACTTTTAGAACCGGTAAATAGTATAGGTAAGTGTGTTTCCCTTTCAATTCCTTGTGCCAACTCTGACCACTTTTCAGTAGGGTAGGCTCTTTTAAGTTCACTCACCCCGGGATGAATAATGATATACTGGTCACTGCCCGTCATTTCCTCAATTTTCATCAGAGCTGTTATTCTTGATTCTGATGGAACCTGTAAATTTATGTCCGGATACTTTGTTGTGGCACCGATATGCCTGACTAACTCAAGATCCCTTTCTACCTGGTGACGTATGTAACTGTATGGTTCCTTGTCAGGTACCCAGTAATTTAACAGGTCGTAAGGATTTTCCCTGCAATAACCCAGTCTTTTTGGTATGCCGGCCATCCATGCTATCATTGCTGATGGTAAAGGATTCTGGCTATAGACATTGAATATTACTGCAGCATCAAAGCACCTTGATTTCAATGAAAGTGCCAGATTGTATAACTCATCAGGGCCCGCCACCCTGCTGTTCTTTACCCAGGCTACCGGAGTTTCTATCACTTCATCTATCTCAGGGACAAGGGAAGCAGCTTCAGTCGCCAAAGGTGACGTTAATACGCTTATCCTGCAGTTAAATGACTCTTTTAAGGCCCTTATAGCAGGTGATGACATAAGGAGGTCGCCCATGTTGTCAGGCCTTATTATCAATATGTTCCTGCAATTGCTCCAGCTCATATTATTTCCCTTTCACTGTATTGGCTGGAAATTACATATTCAGCAGCATCAGCAAGGTCTTTTGCAATATACCCGGGTACCCTTTGATTACCCTGCAGCCATTCAGTTTCATTTCCATTGTTTATGAGAATTGTCCTGCATCCTGCAAGGTTTCCTGCTTCAATATCATTAAGGATGTCTCCGATCATCCATGATGAGCGGAGGTCAATATTGTGTTTGCCTCCTGCACTTAACAGCATACCCGGCATTGGCTTCCGGCAATCGCATGTTATGGCATATTCTTTAACTGAACCTTCAGGTAAGTGGGGACAGTAAATAAAGTCGCTCAACATACCTCCAGCATCCCTGAAAAGGCCTTCAAGTTTTTCTCTTACCTTTTGTAAATCTGCTTCCCTAAAGTAACCTCTTGCAACACCCGACTGGTTGCTGACAACAATTAGCATAAAATCCAGGGCTGACAACCTGCGTATCGCATAAGCAGCCCCTTCATTAAATTCTATCTTTTCAGGATCTGTATTATAGGGAATGTCCGGTATCAGAGTTCCATCCTTGTCAAAAAATATAGCTTTTGCCACGGGACACTAGTTATTTTTATACTGTTGAACCCTGATATGCTTCTCTTTAATCAATGAAAGGTTCTTAACAGGGACTAGTTCCCTGCCAACCAATGACTGCCCGACAGAAATATAACCCGGTAACGGTTTACTTACCATGATATCAAAATATGCGCTCTTCATATCCTGGGCCACCTGTTCCCAGGTAAATAATGAATTCACTCTTTTAAGGCTGTTGTAGCGCATCTGGTGCAGTAACATTTTGTTATTGAGCAGCATTGCTACCTTTCTTGCCAAATGGAGAGGTTTCTTTGGCGGTACCAGGAATCCTGTTTCACCATCTTTAACAGTGTACTTTATCCCACCTACATCCGAACCTATTACAGGTGTTCCGCATGCCATTGACTCGAGTGGTGTAATACCAAATGGTTCATACCATGGCGTTGATATAAAAATATCGGCAGCAGAATAATAATATTTCAACTCAAGCGGTTGCTTTGGGCCGGCAAATTCAATTAAGTCACTTACCCGGTGCTTTGAGGCTAAGTTTCTTAATCTCTTCATCTCTGAAGCTGAAGGTCCATGTGCTTCATCTGCATCGCCACCCACAATAATCAGTTTTAAATTACTAACCTTATTCTTTAGGTATTTTAATGAGGTTATGATATTGTCTACCCCTTTCCGGGGTACTATTCTGCCAACTGATAAAATCACGTGTGCTTCAGGTTCTATATTCAGTTTAGCCCTTGCAGTTCTTTTATTCACCGGATCTAATTCTTTAGGATTAAAACCACAGGGTATAATGTCCATCCTTGCAGGGTTGGCATTATAAAGGTTAATAAGGTCTTCTGCATCCTGAGGGCATTCGGCAATAATCTTGTCAGCTTTATCCACTATTTTCTTTTCATAGAAAATGCGTTCTTTAGGAAACTTATCAGCCTCTTTCTGGTGAAGAGCTCTCACTATTCCCAGGGCATGAAAAGTAATCACAAAAGGGATCTTCAGGATCTCCCTGATTTTCATAGCTACCATACCCGACATAAAGAAGTTGGCATGGATGAGGTTGTATTTGATGCCGGTATTTTGGATAAAGCTCACCATAAACCGGCTGAAATCATCCATCCATGGCATCAATTCTTCTTTTGGGATATAGGTTGCTGGTCCTGACTCAACGTGAATTACCCTTATATTTTCGTTTATCTCAACTATCTCAGGAAGGCTTTCACTATCTCTCCTGGTGAATATGTCTATCCTAAAATTTAGTTTCTCGAGTTCAAGTGCTAATTCCCTTACATAAACATTTTGTCCCCCGGCGTCTATACTGCCGGGCGATGCAAGCGGAGAAGCATGTTCGCTTATAAACGCAATATTATGTCGTTTCATAGTTAGTTAGTTCTTTGTAGATCTGCCGGTTGTTTGCTGGAAACTTCATCAAACACATTGTTCCAGTCTTTTATAAAGCGTTCAATTCCAAATTCCCTGAGTGCAGTTTCCCTTGCATTACGGCTCATCACCTTTGCAAGTTCAAAGTCATTCAGGAGCATTTTCATCCTTGAAATAAGTACTTCAGGATCATTATGTATAAATCCGTTTACACCATCTTTTATGAGCATCGGTAATTCAGTAGTAGCGAGTGCAACCACCGGCATTCCTGCCATCATGGCTTCACAAAGTGAAAGCGGGAAACTTGAGTATCTGATAGGATTGAGGAAGAACCTGTAATCCGAGATAAAATCCGTGAGCAAAGGATGCAGAACTTCTCTTCCACCGAGGTCTTCGGTGCCCATGCCTATAATGTCGACAGGCAACTGCTCCCTGAAAATGGTGAATAAGTCAGCACCAAGCATCCTGCCCCTGGGAGTAAGGTTGTTGATAACAACAATTCCTCGTTCGCACATGCCGTTCCATTTGTAACCGTTATCGGTAACCCCATGCATAATCATCCTTGTTTCAAGTCCGTTGCTGTCCCACATCAGCCTGTTGAAATGGGTAACATGTACAACCAACACATCAGGGTCTTCCACTACCAGTTTTTTGTCGAAACCGGGTGGTGCATCATGCTTAAGGAATATCCTGGGTAGTTTTCTCTGTTCTTCACTCAGTACTTCAAACTGGTCGACCAGATAATTCTTGTCAGTCTGGAATAGTACAAGGTCAAAACGGGTGTTCCGTATCTCATTGAAATCAACTTCTATTACGTTAGGCCCAAAAGGGAATGTGAGTCCGCGTCCGTAATAACCTTCATCCTTTTTTTCATTCACAGGGATTATGATGTCGTAATTTCCCTGTGCCAGATAAAATAAATAGCTTCCGTGGATATGCCACGTAAAAATCCTTCTTCGCCTTATGTCCGTCATTTAACCGCTTGTCTATGTTACTCAACAACAGGTATGCGCTTTTGTTCTAATCATCCGGTTCGTGCAAATGCTTGAATAGCTTAACTTTGCAGCATGAAATTCTATACTGTACCAATCTTTGTTCCCGAACTTGCTTGTCCAAACAGATGTGTTTTTTGTAATCAACACAGTATATCAGGCTGCCAGGCACAACCTCAACCTGATGAGGTGTATAAGATTATAGATGAGAGACTTAACACAATCCCATCTTCTAACACCCATATAGATATAGGCTTCTTCGGAGGTAATTTTACCGGTATCAGCGAAAATCTCCAGAAAGAGTATCTTTCCATTGCATCAGAATACCTCGAGAAGAAATGGGTACACGGTATCCGGTTGAGCACCCGCCCCGATTATATTACCAGGGAGTCACTTGAACTCCTCCGGGAGTATAAGGTAACTACCATTGAACTCGGGGCTCAGTCACTGGATGAAGAAGTGCTTAAATTGGCAGGCCGCGGTCATTCAGTTGCAGATGTTGAAAAGGCTTCTGCCCTTATTCTGAAAAACGGATTCATGTTAGGTTTGCAGATGATGACCGGCCTTCCCGGCGATACTCCTGAAAAAGCCATTAAAACCGCACAACGGATTATCTCCCTGGGTGCACATTCTACAAGAATATATCCCACTATAGTAATCAGGGGGACAGAACTGGAGAAACTCTGGCACAATGGTACTTACAAGCCACAATCCATGGAAGAAGCCATTGACTTGTCAGCAACGCTCATCTCTGTCTTCAGAGAGTCCGGTGTTAAGATCTTGCGTGTTGGGCTGCATCCATCTGAAGACCTTATAAATGGAAGTGAGATTGTGGCAGGTCCGTTCCATGTCTCTTTCAGGCAGTTGGCTGAGACAGAAATTTGGAGGCGCAAGATCGTTAATATACTTGAAAACGAAAAAAGGATATCACTGGATAACTCTGAAAGTCGGGAGATAGTAATAAATGTTCCTTCTGGTGAATTAAATGAAGCTATTGGGTATGGTGCTTCCAACAGGCAGATGTTATTAAAGCATTTCAGCCGGGTGAAGTTTATTGAGGAAAGCACCACTGATAAAAACTTACCACTTATCATTGCCGACCGCCGGATACCCTTACCGGCTAAGAATGCTTTGAGGCAGGCAGGTGATTTAGTTCTGCTTGATGGAAGTCTTTCAACCTACAAAAGCATCTCAGGCCATCCTGATATATTCATGTGTGCCGGCGATGATAAGGTTGTGGTATCTCCTGATATGGATCATACAATAACTGAGAAAATCCGTTCCTACGGGTACTCTGTTATCATGGGCAAAAAAGTGCCATCAAACAAATACCCGGGAAGTGCCATTTACAATGCCGTTATTACCAATAATTTCCTTATCCATAACCTTAAAATTACCGACGAAAACCTGCTTAAGGCATTTCATAACAAGCAGTACATCCAGGTTTTCCAGGGGTATACAAGGTGTAATCTGCTTTCTATAGGCGACAATGCCTTCATTACTTCCGATAAAGGAATTGATAAAGTACTTACGCTTAAAGGATTTGAGGTTCTGTATGTCGATCCTTCGCCTGTCATACTCAAAGGTCATAAGTATGGCTTTTTCCCGGGTTGTTGTGGTGTTAATGGCCATACAGTATTTATTAACGGAAGCCTTAAGTATCATTACATGAAAGATGATATTGAGGACTTCATCAGCAGGCATGGTTTTGAGGTCAGGGAGTTATTCGATGGAAAACTAACTGACATTGGTGGTATTATATTCCTTAATTCGATTAAATTTGAGCTATAAATTTTCTGATTGATACCCAAAGAAACTATAACAGATATTATTGATGCCGCCCGGATAGAGGAGGTGGTTGGCGACTTCGTGCAATTAAAGAAGCGGGGCTCCAATCTGCTAGGCCTTTGTCCTTTCCACAATGAAAAGACACCATCCTTCACTGTCTCTCCGGCAAAAGGTATCTATAAATGTTTCGGCTGTGGTAAAGCCGGTAATTCAGTGAACTTCATTATGGAGCATGAAAAGTACTCCTATCCTGAAGCACTGAAATACCTTGCCAATAAATACCACATAGAAATTGAAGAACAGGAGGTTACTCCTGAAGACAGGATAGCAGATACTAACCGTGAGAATCTCTTCAGCATCCACACCTTTGCCCAGAAGTTCTTCACTGAATACATGACAACCAGTGATGAAGGGCGCTCTGTTGGTTTAAGCTACTTTATTGAGCGTGGTTTCAGGGAAGATATAATTCATAAGTTTCAACTCGGTTTCTCTCCTTCAGCATGGGACTCATTTACAAAACATGCCATACTCAATGGCTACAAGGAGGAACTGCTTGAGAGTTCCGGACTTACAATCCTGAAAGAAGGCAAGGCTTACGATCGCTTTCGTGAACGAGTAATTTTCCCCATCCATAACCTGACAGGCAGGGTAATTGGCTTTGGCGGAAGGATACTTACCAGTGATAAGACCAAGCCTAAGTATGTCAATTCGCCTGAATCGGAGATCTATAATAAGTCGAAGAGCCTTTACGGGATCTTCTTTGCCCGTTCTGCCATTGTTGCTAAAGACAATTGCTACCTTGTTGAAGGATACACGGATGTGATCTCTTTACACCAGGCCGGTATTGAAAATGTGGTAGCAAGTTCCGGTACCTCACTTACCACCGACCAGATAAGGCTTATAAGTAAGTACACCCGTAATATTACCATTCTCTATGATGGAGACCCCGCAGGTATCAAAGCTTCCTTCAGGGGCATAGATATGATACTTGAACAGGGAATGAATGTTCGTATAGTCCTTTTCCCTGATGGCGAAGATCCTGATTCTTATGCCCGCAAACACCGGTCAGCAGATGTAGAGGCCTTTATTGCTACTGCAGCCGATGACTTTATAGCATTCAAAGCCAGGCTGCTGTTATCTGAAACGAACAACGACCCGATTAAGAAAGCAGGACTTATCCATGAAATCATCGAAAGTATAAGCCTTGTTGCCGATCCCATAATCCGGTCACTCTATATTAAAGAGTGTGCCTCCATTATGTCAATCGCCGAGCAAACCCTTGTTAATGAACTTAACAAGGTGCTCAAAAAGAAATACATTAAATCGCACCTGTCAGAGGGTGAGAAAGAAATTGCGGAGGCAGCAATTGATGTTCCGGTATTACCCATTGAACAGGAACCGGCCATCCAAACAGATGATACCAGCAATCAGGAGTATGATGTGATCAGGTTACTGCTTTTATATGGTGGCCGTACTATTGAGTATGCCCCACCCCAGGCACCGGCAGGACAAAAAGCTGTCAGTATGACCATTGCCCAACTTATATGCAATGATATCCGGGCAAACCAGGTAAGTTTTGAGAACCCCGTTTACCAGGAGATCTTTGAAGATTACTGTAAAGGCGTAGATGAAAACAACATACCGGTGGAAAATCATTTCTTTCATCATCCTGACAGCAGTATAGTCAATTGTGCTATTAACATCATAACTCCCCGCTATGAATTAAGTCCCGGGTGGGGCGAGATGCAGATAGTTGTTCCAGCTGAAGAAGAACACCTCCAGGAAATTTCCCTTCGTGCAATACTGGCACTCATGCACAGGAGGCTGTCATTTCTTATAAGGGATAACCAAAAGGAATTAAAGGAACTTCCTTCAGATACTGAGGAATGGGCTGACCATCTTTCCCGCGATATCTTCCTCAAGCAGGCCCGCAATGAGATTAGCAAGAGGCTTGGAAGGATTCTGAATAACTAATACAAATTATTTCCTCCACCTGAACCTGTACCCCAGGTTAAACTCGAGGAATTCAGCCAGCATGAAGTTCACTGACCGTACATTAATGCCCAGTGAGTAATTCCTGTAGATGTCATACCGCACTCCCAGGCGCTGGTAGGTTTGTTTGAAATTGCCATAATTGCGGTGGGTGGCATAGATGCCTATTCCGCCGGTGAGCGTCATTTTACCAATAATCATTTCGGGTTGAAGGATCAGTCCTGTTGTAAAGTTCTCCAGTTTGCGGGGGCCGATGGTGCCATCAGGGGCAGCATTTAATCCCCACCAGTAGTTGATATCTGTACCTGCACCCAGCCTGAAGGCATTCGACATCTGGACAAAGTATATCGCACTTATACCGCCAACCGCAAAGTAATTGGTGTCCAGTTCTTGTTCCACCAGCTGGTGGTCGCCATATCCAAGCATCAGGTAAAGGTCGTTGGACCGTTCAGTCCGGTGGTCCATTTCAACTGCCCTGAGATCGGGGCGGTCAGTAAAGCGGTATTTAAGTTCCATTGAAGGTGAGTAAACATTCAAACCCCTGTTGGGGCGTTCAAAACCTCCGTTGGAGAAGTGAATGAAGTGTATTCCCGCACCCAGTTCAAGTCTCCGGGTAAGAGGGATAAAGGCATTCATACCGATATTAAGGTGTACGGTCAGGTTGCCTCCGACAGAAAGATTTTTGGGATTGTTTATTGAATCATAGTGTTCCCAGTTGGTGGCAATGCCAAACTGGAAATCCGTATACAGTTCAAACTTCTGCAACCTGAAAACAGGAATTCCCAGGTCACCATATACCGAAACGGGGTATCCTAATTCTACCGGATCATGAAAGTCGCTGACAGAAATCCCAAAACCATAGTAAGGAGCATGATGAACCTTCTGCCAATCCTCATAACCTGGATTCTGCCAAAGGAACTTTATGGCATACGACTCAAAATGATTCAGTGGTTTTCCGAGGAGATTGTCTCCTGCCACAAATTCCGTATGGGGTATTACCTTGCCGGGAAGGTAATTTACTGAGATTGCGGGATGTTGCTTTTTCTTAATCCGGAGAGTATCAGTCTGTGCGAAACAATTTAAAACAGTTGTTAGCAGAACTAATGAAACAAGTATTCTCATGGCTGGTTGATCTTCATAATAACTGAAGAAGTGAATGTATTATTGTTCAAAGAATACGTTGTTAACCTGAATTTCTCTGCCGGCAGATACTGCTCTATGAAAGGAAGTCCCGGTGCGTAATGGAACCGGCCGCCGTCCCTGAGAGAGTTTAATATTTCCATATATTTCTTTGCATATCCCAGGAAGTTTCCATCATTACGCAGGTGATGATGATGAAAATGATTGGAAAAACCCAGGTTACTGATGATTGTCCCCCATTTGCCTGTAACATACTCAAATTCAAGCCAGTCGTTTTTATATATATAGCTTTCATCAACCGCCAGCCTGTCAAATCCGAATGCTTCCAGTCCCTTACTTCGAAGAAACCTGACAAGCTTTGCTTCTTTGCCACATCCGATATCCAAAATGGGCTCCATCAGCGAGGTGTAATCAATATGCAAAATCTCCAGCTGCAACTTTGCACTATACTCTGAACAGGCAACGGGATTTATAATGAAGCCTTCATTTTTGTAAATAATCTCGAAGGAGGGGTTTGATGTTTCCAGCCATACTTTCAATCGTTGGTAATGGGTGGCAGCAAGGGCATCAGCATCATGTTCATGATTTTGTATGTCATTAAATAATGCTGAATAGATATGCCGGAGGTTCTCCTTATCCTCTTTAGTAAATGAAATATACTGGTTTACCCTGCAGAATTCCTCCAGTACCTTATCCGTTGCATAGTCAACGAGCAGTTGCTCCTGGTCGTCTGAAACGGTCTTGAAATTATAAATCTGATCAATAGTATCCTGAAGAAACCTCAGCGATTGAGCAGCGTGATCATGGAACAGGTTCTTTCCTTTATTGAAATCAAGCTGTTTGTCAATATTGTCTTTGAAATTATCCGTCATGATTTAACATCAGGATGTTAACATTATACAGATTTACGTCTCTGGGCAATTGCACCGGCAAGCAAGGCAAACGGTATATACGCAAGTATCAGGTCAAGCAGGTTATACCATAACGGGGAAGGAATAAGGAATACACTGGAAATACCTCCGAGCAGGAAGAAACATCCGATAGCCAGTGCGAACCACATTTTATTATTTGCGGCGATCAAACCTGCAATAAGTGCCCCGGCAAATGTCCCCAAAGCATGTGCTAGGAAGGGAAAAATGAAGTGTTTTGGGCCAAAAAGATCCATAGAGGCTCTCAGACCTTCGGATGATGTGATGTCAGCACCTTCAGGAGGTGGTATAATCATAGCACTTATTTGTATAATTCCCATGTTGACAATCATTCCTCCAATAATTCCGGTAACAACAGCCAGTATGTTTTTCAGGGTTTTATTCATTGGTCATTTATTCAGTTAAGTTGTATGCAATTATAGCTTAATTATCCAACTGTTGATTACATTAAACCCATTCTTTTCAGAGCAGTTTTCGTGATCTCAATTCTTGCCTGGGTAAAATTATCCATGTCGAAACCTTCTTTCGGAACGACATTGGTCGCAAAAAACCACACATTATCCTTCGTTTCAAGAAAACCAACGTACCATGCATTGTTTTTACCATCACGTATACCCCAGCCAGTCTTACCGCTTAACGTGTAGCGATCAGTTTTATCAACCCGCATAATTGATTTCACTATGGATTCAGTACGGGAGGTTACCGGCAGCTCTGAAAAGTAGAACCGCCTGAGAAAATCAACCTGCTGCATCTGTGAAATCCTTGAATCGCCTTCAAGCCAGAACTTACTGATTTCTGACTCTTCAAAGTTCATTCCCGGATAATCAAGCCGGGCAAGCCACGACTTCATTCTTTCATAACCGATCTTTCCGGCTATTTCCTGGTAACACGGTACGCATGATACCCTGAACGCTTCATAAAACTTCAGGTCCTTCTCCCACACTTTCAGTGCCCGTTTCTCTCCGTTCCAGCGCAGAATGGAAGAGTCATTCTCAATCACTCCCGTTTCAAGGGCAATAATTGAATTGGGGATTTTGAAAGTAGATGCCGGCAGATGTCCTTCTCTGGCCCATTGAAAGTTGTTTGAATAATAGATCTCGTTTTCAGAGTCGTAAATTAATATTGATCCCTCCAGGTTGAAACTGTCGAGCAGGGAGTTGAATTCAGGATAGTCTGTATATGCAGGCTGGCCCTGCGACAGGCAGGCATTGCCTGATATGATAAGCCAGAACAAGACTAAAGTGACCCGGAGGGCTTTCATTGATTTAATCGGATTACTCTGTAAAAGTATTAAAGAAAGTGTTTGGTTAAAATGATTTAAAATGGATGATATTATCATTTAAAGTCGATTTAACTCTGATTCAGGTATGGTCAGAGTAGGGTCTGAATATGGTTTGGGGATGGTATTTATACGTACTTCAAACGTAGGTTATACGTATTTCATACGTGTACACACGTATGAAATACGTACGAAATACGTATGAAATACGTATGAAATACGACCTCTGACCGAATTCTGACCATACTTGATATAGTCTCTTCAGGTAATGGGTGTTTTTCTGACTGGTGTTAAACCAATGGTTAAAATATGGCTAAAACATCTTTTAAAAACAGGAATTCGGACAGTTAAAAAAAAGAGACCAGTCAGGGACTGATCTCTTGTATTTATTACACTGGCACTAAATCAAAGCCAGTTATATGAAAAAGTCGATGTTACTTGAGGATAATCTCTTCAGTAAGCCTTATATCTGACGAAGATGCCCCTGCCAGAATACCATAAGCTCCGGAATCAGCAACCCACTCTTTCTTACTTGTATCATACCGGCTGAATGAGCGTTTGTTGAGTTTAAGGGTCATGGTTTTTTCTTCTCCTGCTGCAAGGTCAACTTTGGCAAAAGCCTTTAGTTCCTTCACAGGCCTCTCAGCTAAAGGATTCTTCGGTGCAACATAGAGCTGTACAACCTCACTGCCTGCCATTTTACCGGTATTCTTCACTTTCAGGGTTACATCATAGGTAAATTGTCCTGTATTTTTAACCTGCAGGTCGCTGTATTCATAAGTGGTATAAGATAATCCATGTCCAAAAGGAAATGAAGGAGTGATGTTATTCTTTTCCAGCCAGCGGTAACCTACAAAGATGCCTTCTTTATAAGGTGCTTTAAGTGAAGGATCTGCGTAACCCTCATAGGCAGGAGTCTGGTCATAACCACTGATATAGGAGAATGGCAGTTTACCCGAAAAGTTCTCTTTTCCAAACAGCAGTTCAGGAATAGCATTGCCGCCTTCCTGTCCCGGGAAGAATGCCTGTACCATAGCAGGAACTTTATCAATCCACCTGTTAATAATAACCGGAGTGCCGCTGTATATCACTACTATAGTTCTTGGATTAGCGGCAGCAACAGCACTGATAAGTTCATTCTGTCCTGCCATTAGCTCAAGTCCGCCAGTTCTGTCAAAGCTTTCTGATTCTATATAATCGGTAGTGCCGGCGAGTACAATTGCTACATCTGCACTTTTAGCTGCAGCCACCGCATCGGCCAGTAGTTTTTCTCTTTCTTTTGAGATCTTGAAATTCCAACCGAGTTGTATGGTTTCTGAACCTCCGTTTTCAAAGTATTCTATCCTGACATCGTAAAGTTTGCCTTTAGTCATCTGCATTTTAGCTGAATCAATAGTAGTGCCGTGGTCGGTCCAGTTATCAATGATGAGTTTGTTGTCAATCCATAACCTCACACCATCATCACTTGCAGTGTAGAAAGTAAATTCCCTGCTTTCAGGGGCGGTAAGCTGGCCGCTCCATCTGATTGAATACTTATCCCTGCCAATACCTTCTGCAGGCGACTTATCATTCCATTCAAAGTCAACTGCATTATCAACCCTCTTTAGAACAGGTGCTCCTTTTAGCTCCATGTTATTGAAGAACTCAGCAGCAAGTCCGGGTTTACCGTTATTGCTGAGATATTCAGCCGGAACAGGATAAACAGGTGTAATCGGTGATACAGAGCCCTGAGCATAAATGATTTCAGCTTTACCTTCTGCGAATTTTGTAATGCCGTCGAGTGGATCTACGGTGTAATATGGAGTAACGTGTGAACTTCCGCCACCACCGGTAGGTGCATTCTTTGCAAGCGGGCCTATCACTGCAATCTTCTTAATCTTACTGATATCCAATGGCAGGAGGTTGTTTGCATTTTTCAGGAGCACCATACTCTCGAGCGCCATCCTCTTTGCCAACTGTTTATGTGCATCACCATGAAGTACAGAGGTATCAGCCTGTTCAGTCAGGTCGTTATCAAAAAGGCCTGCTTCAAACTTAACCCTCAGTATTCTCCGTACTTTCTCATTGATTGTTTCTTCAGTGATTTTCCCTGCGGCAAGTGCTTCTTTTAACTGTTTTTTAGTCCATACCTGTGCAAATGGCATTTCAACATCCAGTCCATAGTTAGCAGCATTTTCTGTACTATGTGTAGAAACCCAGTCAGATACTACCAATCCCCTGAACCCCCATTCATTTTTGAGGATCTGGTTTAAGAGAACATCATTCTCACTAGCCCACCAGCCATTTACTTTATTGTATGCCGACATAACGGTGTATACCCCTGCTTCTTTTACGGCGTACTCGAATGAGGGCAGGTAAATTTCCCTCATTGTCCTTTCATCTGCTATTACGTCCACCTCAGTGCGTCTCCATTCCTGGTTGTTCAGTGCATAGTGTTTGATGGTTGCTATAACACCGTTCTCCTGAAGGCTTTTCACATAATTGACAGCCAGCCTTGCAGTCAGGTAAGGATCTTCACCATAACTCTCAAAGTTTCTTCCTCCGGCAGGAAACCTGTGGATATTCACACAAGGGCCGAGCAGCATATTCCTTCCCTTGGCGAGAGTTTCCAGGGCCAGTGCTTTACCATATTCCTGAGTGAGTGCAGTATCCCAGGTGGCACCCAGCGATACACCTGAAGGGAATGACGTTGCCCTGCCCCATCTTACTCCTATAGGCCCGTCTGTCATCTTAAGGCCGGGAATCTTTAACCGCTCATTGTATTTAGTATCAAATCCTGTAGCTGAATCCCCAACAATCTGGTCAAGCTTCTCATCAAGAGTCATCTGGCCAAGCAGATCTTCAACCCTGTCTTCAACAGCAGCATTCTTATCGGTGTATACCGGCATCCGGTTACAGGCTAAAACCGGAACAATAAATACCAAAATGAAGAATAATCTTTTCATGGCGAATGGAATTTAAGCAAAGATATTACAGAAACTTTCAAAATTTACTTCATTAGCTGGGCAAGAGGCAGGGAAACTTCAACAATTGTTCCTATGTTAAGTTGAGAAGTAATTGAAATAGTGCCATTGTGAATAGCTATTATTTTTTCTGTAAGAGAAAGTCCTAATCCATGTCCTGCAACAGATTTTGCGTTCCGCGACCTGAAGAATGGCTGGAATATGTGTTCAAGATCATTTTTATCAATCCCCATGCCTTTATCAGTGAAAGTAAGCATAACGATATTATTTTTCACCGACAAACAAACATCAACTGTATTTAGTGGTGAGTATTTACAGCCGTTATCCATTATATTAAGGATAGCTACTTTTAATAGGTGTTCGTTACCAAAGACTATGAGGTTCTCGTCCGAGAGTTCTTTTTCATAAAAAGAGATATTGATCTTATATTCCGGATATCTTTTGATCAGCCACGATCTTGTATCCCATAACAATTCATCCAACCGCAGGTCTGAAAGGCTCATTCTTGAAATATCAGAGCTTGCCTTAGCAAGGTCAAGCAGTCTATTCGATAACTCAATCAGGTCTTGGGTATCTTCAAGGATTGTTTTAAGGATTTGCTCATATTCCTCGTTTTCTCTCTTTTTCATAAGAGAAACCTCAATATTGCCTTTGATAGAAGTCAGTGGAGTTCGAAGTTCATGAGAAGCATTAGATACAAAGCTACGTTGTACCTCAAAGGCCGATTCCAGTCTTTCAAGCATCTTATTAAAAGTAATTGCCAGTTGTGCAATTTCATCAGTACCGTTTCCTTCATTAACTCTCATATCAAGGTTTGAAATAGAAATTTTATCAACTTCAACCAACACATTTGATATAGGGCGTAAAGCTCTGCCAGCATAAATTCTGCCTGCAAGTACAGCAATCAGGGTGCTTGTAAAAAAGCCTATAATAAGTATCCATTTAAGATTTCTAAGTTTGCTGTTTCCATATCTATCAATTGCAGACGCAATCACTACAAACCGGTTATATTTATCAGTGTAAAGCAAGCCAACTACCTGGTAGTCTCCCTGATAATATTTAAGTTCTTTTTCAAGCCTGATGTTGTTAAGCAAATCAACCGATACTGTGATAGTATCATCATCAAGACTGTTATAGATCATTTTATTCCGATAATCAAAAATGACTATCTTTTCGTTGTACAGTGCATTAATGGAATTCCTGTCAATTACTTTCAGCAGATCGTAATCGACTTCTTTCACCTCAATAAGCAATCTGGCAGTGGTAAGAGCTTTGTCAGTGAGTCTTTTATAAAATTCATTAGTGTGGTAATTTTTCGAAAAAACATAGATACTGATTGAAAAGATAATCAGGATAAAACCAACTATCAATGCAAATTGCACTGACAGCCTTGTTCTGATATTTAATTGGTCATTTATCTTAAGCCTCATCCCTCAGAACGTATCCAACCCCTGTTTGTGTATGTATGAGCTTTGGACTGAAATCTTTATCAATCTTTTTTCTCAAAAAGTTTATGTAGACATCAATTACATTTGTACCAGTGTCGAAAGTAATTTCCCAGATTTTTGCAGCAATATCAACACGTGATAGCACCCTGCCCCTGTTCCTGAGAAGATATTCCAACAGGGCAAATTCCTTCTGGGTAAGTTCTATTTTTTTGTCACCCCTTTTTACCTGATAGGTGTTTAAGTTCATCTCAAGATCAAGGTATTTCAAAACACGTTCTTCGTTTGTATTCCTTGATCTGCGTAGTAATGACCTTATGCGGGCCAGTAACTCACCAAACTCAAAAGGTTTAACAAGATAGTCATCAGCACCTGATTCAAGGCCGGTTATTTTATCCTCAGTTGTGCCAAGAGCTGTAAGCATCAGAATTGGAATTTTTGAGTCAGAAGACCTTATTTCACGGCATAATTCTATGCCGTTTTTATATGGGAGATTAATGTCAAGTATTACAGCATCAAATTCCTGTGCCCTGAACATATTGTATCCAACAAATCCGTCATAGGCTACCTCAAGAATAAATCCGTTTTCCTCCATTCCCCTTTTTACAAAAGAGGCCACTTTCTGCTCATCTTCAACCAACAGGATTTTCGTTTTAGTCTGTGTCATAAACACAAAAATATAACATTGAAATCACCTTTATCTAATTCAATGAGTTATTTAACCGGTTTTTAATTTACCATTAATTGCGATTTAATAACACCAGCTGACTTTTGTTCCTGTAAAAAACAACATTATAAACATCTTATTCTGACAACTATGACAACTAACAAACGGAAAATTGCCATCACAGGTGCATTGGCAGTGCTACTTGTATCATTTATTGTGTCTGCAGTTTACTTTAATAAGAACCGGAGTCTTGGGAAAGACCTGGACAATGAAAAATTAAAATCTGAACTTACCCTTTCAGAAAAACTTCTTGCAGAGAAGGAAGTTGCAAGCCTAAGGAATCAGCTGGCTTCTTTAAAAGGAACAAATGCTGAAATAGATAAAATTCTGGCTGAAACAACCAAAAAGCTAAATGATAAAGAGGCTGAATTGCTCAAAATCCAAAGAGAGAACTCAAAAGTAAAATCGCTGAAAAAACAGTTGGATGAAATTGCTCAACTTAAAAATGATCTTGAAAAGCAATTGAATGCTGTAAATGCAAATCTTGCACGAGTTAACTCCGAAAATGAGAAACTTAACAAGAGTATAACAGATCTCAGGGCAGAGAATGAAGAACTTGCTCAAAACCTTAAAATCCTGAGCTCACTCACAGCCGACAATTTCCTTGTTGAAACTACCAGAGGTAAAGGTAAACTTACCGTTAAAGCCAAAAGGACTAATAAGATTGCGGTAAGTTTTGCAGTTCCTGCAAATGTGACTGAAAAATTAAGCTTTATTATAACCAAACCTGATGGGAAACAAATTACAGATAATGATAAGGCAATCTCCTTCAATGTGATCGACAATGATGAGAATCTCTATGCAAGTACAAACAATGACGATATAAAAGTTTCAAAGAAAATAGAAATGGTATACCAGCCAAAGGAAAAGCTCAGGCCGGGAACTTATAAAATAGAAATCTATAACGGCAATAAGTACGTCGGTGCATCTAATGTGAGATTGCGCTAAACCTAACAGGAACTTTTATTACTCGTAAAACTGAATGTTTCTCCCAGGCACCCGCTGCCGGAAGTATGCCGGCAGTCGGGCTTGCCAAATGCAACCTGAAGGGTCATGACGATTTAAAGAAAGTGTTTTCAGTGGTTGGTTTTAAAAGGGCTGTCTTCATGTGTGGCAGCCTTTTTTGTTTCCAAAAAGGATCACTTCACCGCAGATTTCATTGAGTACTGCCTCACTGATGCTGCAAATTCAGAGCATCCCCATGTGAGCGGTGATGCCTCGCTGATTGCAGAGTGGTCAGATATGACTCTCTCAGGCATTAAACCGTAGATATTCGACTGGTCAATAATCCAGTCAAGATTCTTCTTTGCAAAGATATAATCATCCTGAATGATTGCATACTTCGCCCAGGCAGCAGTCGCAAAATAAAAGAGGTCTTTGCCATAAGCTTCAAGCCAGCCTTTATCTGTTGCTTCAAAATACCTCACTCCTCCGTTGTCATTAAGATTCTCCTTTACATACCTGTAGGTTTGCTGCATCATTTTATGATCAGGGTAACCCCATAGAATCCCGAACACTGATGTAACATCCCAGAGGTAAAGTAACTGTCCCTTCTTATCAGAAATGGAGAAATTGTCATCAGCCTTAATTCCATGGAATCTTCGTGCGGTATAAAGTTTCCTTTCTTTGTCAAAAAGCTTTGGCAGTGAAGATTCGATGGTTGAACCGGCTGTCCTGTATTTTTCAGCCAATTCGTCCATTCCTTCATCATCAGCAATCTTAGCGGCAGTAAACAACGCGGAAGCACATATCATATTCGTTGCAGGCAAATAACCTGTCCATTCCACAATACCTCCCTCATAGAGTAAGCCGGTTGAATCAATCGCAGAGGATATAAAGTCAGCATACTGATAAAGCTTTTCAGGTGCAGTCAGCCATTTCCCTGTAAGGTCATGGTATTCCTTGTTGAGTATAATGAAATATCCTGAGGCATCCCATTCAGGCTCATCATACCGCGCGCCCTCACCGGCATCAGTGGCACGACTGTAAGCATCATACCTTGCATAGAATTCGCCTGGTGTTTTGTGTTTTATGTTCTCCCTTCCCCAGAACCTGATGATATCGGCAGCTATTTCCGGGTAACCGCATTGCATAAAGTTACGCGCGGTCATCATAGCATCACGGGGATATAGCTGTGGCATTCCGTTAGTGAGGAACTGGCCGGTAACATCAGCCGGAACCTGCCCGCTGAGTATTGACGAATAGGCTGCATACAGGTTACGGCTGTAAAATTCGTTATAGTTCCTTTGTTCCTCTGTGGAAGGTGAGGAATAAGGCAATCCACCCTGCTCTATCCATTTTTTCCATTTATTGGCAGCATCCATCCATGCGGTGTTCACCCTCACAGGCTTCAGTCTTGTGTTTATACCGGGAGCCTGTTGCCTGTTGTTTCCTGAAAGGTATGGCAACAGTACAACTTCAAAAGCACCTTCTGTTTTAAAACGAAGCTCCAGTGAATTATCAGATGTCTTTATTGTCTCATAAGGCACCGTTGCACTTATCCTGATTCTTACTTCATTGCTCCACTGAGCATACGCATCACCTTTTTCACCCGCAGAGAGATCAGTTAGCTTCCGGTCGCCATCACCGGTAAGTTTACTGTTGAATGTAATTTTAAACACCGGGAAAATTCCTTTCTGTTTTGGCTCAAATCTATATACCAGTCCGGTATTCCCTGCCCTTACAAGCGTCGTGAAAACCTGCGTTTTTCCCCTGTAATGATTAGCTGCAGGTGTATAAAAGTTATCCATGAAAGGTTCAGCAACTGCTGTTTGCACATTCATTGACTTAGCCAAAAGTTCAAAATGTGCCGACTGGATATAATCAGCCGTGAAATCATTAAAGTAAAAATGCCGTATTCCTTTATTACCATCTTCTGTAGTTCGGCTATCTTCAGAATATACAGCGCAGAATTTTCCATTACCTACAATGGCATGTCCGGGCCAGTTACCTGAATTAGCCTGTAAAAACAGTAAACCCAGCACTATGGAGTATAATGTCTTTCTCATGGATATTTTTTTCTAAGATACATGAATTACACGAAGCGCTAAAGCAACTTAACACAACACATGCCCTTAATCCTCGAATTATTCCTAATTTTGCCCCTCAATATCGCAACAGCCCAATGGAATACAATTTTAATGAGATAGAGCCTAAATGGCGGAAATACTGGTCGGAGAATAAAACCTACAAAACTGAGATCGACCACTCAAGGCCGAAGTATTATGTACTCGACATGTTCCCTTATCCTTCAGGGGCAGGCTTACATGTAGGCCATCCGCTCGGATATATCGCTTCTGATATTTACTCCAGGTATAAGAAACTGAAAGGTTTTAATGTGCTCCATCCCATGGGTTATGATGCCTTCGGACTGCCTGCCGAACAGTATGCCATCCAAACAGGTACCCATCCGGCCATCACAACAGAGAAGAACATTGAGCGTTACCGCGAACAGCTTGATAAAATAGGCTTTTCCTATGACTGGGACAGGGAAGTGCGGACCAGTGACCCTGATTACTACAAATGGACACAATGGACCTTCATACAGTTATTCCACTCATGGTATAACCGCAAAACCCAGAAAGCTGAACCAATTTCAACACTGGTTAAAGAATTTGAGCTTAATGGCAATAGTGCCGTTAATGCGGCAAGCAGTGAAGTTGACCCTTTCACCGCAAACGAGTGGAATTCGTTTACTGAAAAGCAACAGCAGGAAGTTCTGATGAAGTACAGGCTGGCATACCTGGCCGATACTATGGTTAACTGGTGTCCGGCTCTTGGCACTGTACTTGCCAACGACGAAGTGAGTGAAGGCTTTTCAGTAAGAGGAGGCCACCCGGTTGAGCGGAAGCTCATGAAACAGTGGTTATTGAGGATCACCGCCTATGCCGACAGGTTACTTGAAGGACTTGAGACAATTGACTGGCATGATTCTATCAAAGATATCCAACGCAACTGGATTGGCAGGAGTGAAGGCTGCATGGCACTTTTCAATATTAAAGATTTTGAACTGCCACTTGAGATTTTCACCACCAGGGCAGATACTATGTTCGGTGTTACGTTCATGGTACTAGCACCGGAGCATCCTTTTGTGAAATCCATCACCACCGACGATTACAGAGATAAGGTTGAAACCTATGTTAACTGGGCAAAGAACCGTTCAGAGCGTGAACGTATGGCCGAAGTAAAAAAGGTAAGCGGTGAGTTTACCGGAGCATATGCCATAAACCCGCTTAACGGACAACAAATCCCAATCTGGGTGGCCGACTATGTACTTATGGGTTATGGTACCGGAGCTATTATGGCAGTACCGGGGCATGATAGTCGCGACTTTGCCTTTGCCCGCCATTTTAACCTGCCTGTTGTGCAGGTTGTAAGCCGTAAAGGGGAAACTCCTGTTGACCCTTCTGAATGGGAAGAATCATACGATTCAAAGGAAGGCATTATGATTAACAGCGGTTTTATTAACGGCATGGAAGTGAAGGAAGCCATCACCACCACCATCCGCCATCTTGAAGAAAGAGGTATTGGTAAAGGTAAAGTGAACTTCCGCCTCAGAGATGCTATCTTCAGTCGCCAGCGCTACTGGGGAGAACCCTTCCCTGTATACTACCGCGATGGTATGCCTTACACTATGGATGAATCGGAGTTACCTCTTCAACTTCCACCAGTAGATGCCTACCTGCCGACAGAAACAGGTGAACCACCACTGGCAAGGGCAAAGAACTGGGTAAACAAGGACGGCTATCCTCTTGAAACCAACACTATGCCCGGTTTTGCAGGGTCAAGTGCCTATTACCTGAGGTATATGGACCCCCGCAACAACAGTGAGTATTTCTCTAAAGATGCAGTACAGTACTGGCAGAATGTGGACTTATATATGGGTGGTGCCGAACATGCCACCGGCCACCTGCTTTATGCCCGCTTCTGGAATAAATTCCTGTTCGACCTTGGATTGGTGGTAAAGGATGAGCCTTTTGCCAAGCTGATTAACCAGGGTATGATCCAGGGAAGGTCAAACTTTGTATACAGGATCGCCGGTGCCAATAAATACATCAGCTACAACCTTCTGAACCAGTATTCAGGTAACCAGATCCAACAGATCCATGTTGACGTTAACATGGTCCATAATGATATACTGGATACCGACGAATTCAAAAAATGGCAGCCACAGTTTGCCGATGCAGAGTTTGTACTCGAGAACGGTAAATATATCTGCGGCTGGGAAGTTGAGAAAATGTCGAAATCCAAATACAATGTCCAGAACCCTGATGACCTTATTGAACGCTATGGTGCCGACACATTAAGGCTTTACGAGATGTTCCTCGGTCCAATTGAGCAGGCTAAACCATGGGATACCAACGGTATTGAAGGCGTATTCAGGTTCATGAGGAAATTGTGGAGGTTGTTCCATGATAAAGACAACCAGTTCACCGTATCTGATAGCCAGCCGACTCCCGATGAGCTGAGGGTTTTACATAAGACCATTAAAAAAGCTGGTGATGATATTGAACGCTTCTCATTTAATACAGTGGTAAGCACATTTATGATCTGTGTAAATGAACTGGCTGAATTAAAATGCAGTAACCGTGAGGTGTTGTCCGACCTGGTAATCCTTGTATCACCCTATGCCCCCCACATTGCTGAAGAGTTATGGAGCTTGCTGGGTAACCACGAAAGTGTAACTAAAGCCTCTTTCCCTGAATACAATGCCGAATATACGGTAGAGAATACTTTTGAGTATCCGGTGTCATTCAATGGCAAGATGCGCTTTAAACTTACAATGCCAAAAGATGCTGCACTTAAAGATATAGAGGCAGCCGCAATATCTTCACCTGAAGCACAAAAATGGCTTGAGGGTAAGGCACCAAAGAAGGTGATCATTGTTCAGAACAAGATCATCAATGTTGTGATTTAACGGCCCTGATATACCAAATCAGTTCGCCGATAAATATATCAGCTCTTTTAGTAATGCTATCTTTAACCGGATTGCCCTCCTCATCATAAAGTTCCTGCACTTTGGGGTTCGGGAACATGGAAGGCACTGTGAGTGCCCTCATCTTCCAAAGCACAAACTGCAGGGAAGTAATTACCTGCGATCCTCCGAAAGGCCCGTCGGATGCTGTACTTATCGCTACTGGTTTCCTGTACCATTCAGGATATAGCAGGTCGATGGCATTTTTTATAGCAGGTGGATAACCACCATTATATTCAGGGGTTACGATAATTACCCCATCCGCACTTTTAATTTTTTCCGAGAATTCAACTGCAGCAGGTAAAGGGTCCTTGAGATATGATAGTCTTTCCTCAAAAATTGGGAAGTTATATTCCTTAAGGTCAATGATTTCGGCTGTTGCCAGGTTGTTCTTTTCAAGGTAATCCTTAAAGAAGAGTGCTACCCTGTGGCTGTTTCTTCCAATCCTGACGCTGGATGAAATAATGGCAATATGATACATTATGTTTATCTTTAAAAAGTGACCGTTAAACAAACATACTCTTAAAAGGTTCCCGCCTTTCTTTATTTATCTGTCACTATGTTAACCCTTATCCCTTCAGTATGCGCAGAGAATTCTGGTGCATACATACACTGGATGGTGCTGATACCATTTGAATATTCGCCTGCCTGGAATACCATCAACTGGTATTCAAACACATGCGTACCCTTGGGCAGGTAATAGAAGAAGAAGTTGGTTGAAGCATCCCTGGTACTTTCATAATAACCAAGTCCGCTGTTCCACCTGAAGCCTGATAATACGTTTACCGGTTCAAAGGCTGAGGCGCGCATGTCTTTCATATGCACGTACTCAAGAACCCTGTCACTCCTGATCTCTATCCTCACTGTAATAATATCCCCAACTTTCAGCTGCCTTTCAGGTGTTATGGCAGTAAGTTTCGGACCGGCATCTGTATTTTCTTTAATAAAGAGCTGCTTCGAGATCTTCAACGGAGTTTCAGCAGAGGTTATCTTATCAAGGTTTTCAAAATACTGATAGTACATAGCACCCCATGCCGGACCTTCATTGTCCTTGATGAGTGTGATATCTGACTTATCTGTTGTAATGTCCGATCCTGTCCATGAAGTTTTAAAGTATCCGGTTCCTGCTTCAGGATTAACTCCCGGTATAGTGGGACGGCCTTTAGTATCTACCATATCAGATCCCACTTTTATGATAACTTCAGGTGTTGTCTGTAACCAGTCAGTACCCCTTAACAGCATGGCATATACTGCTTCGGCGGTTGCCGTTGTTGTGGGCCACGCCTGCGTTTGCTTTTGTTTGAGGAGCCAGGTCTTCATTCCATCCACTTCCTTACGGTTATTTCCCTGTTCTTCAAACAGCTCTATCATCAGTGCCTGGGTTTCAACAGGTGCCTGGTACCAGAAGAAACCACCCCTGTTATCCCTCCAGTAAGTGCCCAGCTCTTCATTGGTAAGGGCACGTTCCCTCAGAGAAGCCATGATTGCTTTTGTTGTCCTGGCATCACCGTTCCTGCCTGCCCATAGGGCAATCATTCCTTGTGCATAAAGCGACTTATTATTCCAGTACTTCCTTGCCTGGTTACTGAAATAGTCAACAGCTTCCTTTGTGTTTGCCGGAGGTTCGGCTATGTTACCCAAATAGGATAAGGCATAAAGGAACTGGATATGCTCATAGCTGAGATGGTCATTCGACATATAATCAGGCAGTTTCTTTCCTGTTCTCTTTTTCTGGCCGGGCTGGATAGAATCTTTCTTAATCCTTTCATAATCATCCATCATTCTCGTGCCAAGGTAGCTTACTGCTCTTTGAACCATGCCCGCTGCCTCCTGGTCTTTGGCAAGGTCAATCACTCCCAGGTGATGCAATTTGCCCATTCCTGTTATGATCCACTGGGTAATGTACCTGCTTTCAGGCATACCTTCAAACCACGACCAGCCACCGTTTGCCGACTGGCTCTGCTGTAGTTTTTTAAGTGATGCCTGCTTTTCAACGCCTAAGCGGTTGAGGTCGAACATCAGGGCAATCCTCTGCTTCTGTGCTGATTCATCCTCCGCATCCCTCAACCATGGTGTTTCCTCAATAATGATTGATTTCAACTCCTGGTTCTTCTCAAGGTTTGAAAGCAGGGCATCCGGGGTAAGGTTCTTCCATGATTCAAACACTGCTTTAATCCGCGGACTGCTGTTGGCAATGTGGGCTGCAAGGCTGTTGGCAAAGAAGCGGTTGAATACCTGGTCGCTGTTATCCCTGTCAACAGACTCAAGCCAGGGCAGTGCCTGCAGGGCATACCATGCAGGATTGGCTGTAAATTCAAGGGTAAGCTTCTGTGGCTTAAGTGTTGAAGATTCCCTGTCGGCCAGCTTTTTAAAATTAAATTTCTTTGTTCCCGGCCCGTTAATCCATAATGGCTGGGTTTCTGTAACAAGCATCCTGTTGGTCAGTACTGGCAGCATCACTTCCTCTCCGTCACTGTGGTTGCCTGCTTTGGCTGTTATCCTTACTGTTACTGCTGAAATGCCATCAGGCACGTTTACTTTCCATTCGGCAGTAGTGCTTCCGCCTGCTCCTGCAGAGAAAGTTACTGAGGGGGTTGTTAACCCAAACCTGTCGTTCACCGGCTGCATGGTAAGAGCATCAAATAACTCGAGCATGGCACTTCCTTCAACAGGTATCTGCTGCAGGTTATCAATCTTCGTCTTTATCACCAGCATATCGCCATCCCTGAAATACCTTGGCAGGTTAGGAATTACCATTAGCTTTTTCTGGGTAATTACCTTCTTTGTAAAAATGGCACTCTTCATGTCCGGAGTATGGGCAAGTCCCATGAAGTTCCAGCTGGTAAGGGCTTCAGGAACAGTAAATTCTATAAGCACTTCACCATCTTTATTTGTCACAAGGTGTGGATAGAAGAAGGCTGTTTCCTGCAGGTTCTTACGGGGCTGCACCGGTTCTTCTTTTTGTACAGGTTCCGGCAATTCTGATGCAAGCGTACCGGAAACCCCTGGATCAAAATCTCCTGCAACCCTTACAGCCATGCCAGCTACAAAATTAGCGGATGGGGTAATTTCCATCAACTCTTGTGAATCTTCAACCTCCATAAGTACCACATCACCTTTAGCCATGCGGTTATAGCGACCGTTATAGCCATAGTATCCAAACCAGTTCAGCACATCATACTGCTGGATATATTGCCCGGTATTATTGTATCCGGGAGGAGGAATAACACTTCCCCTGATTTCAAAAGCATTTTCAGCCTCCCAATTAAACTGATATGGATTTAAATTGAAAATTTTGAAGAACCATTTATGCTTAACAAATGCATCAAGTGAGGCATCATACATGGCGGCCAGCAACTCTGCCGCAACAGGTTTACCATCCTTTCCGGTTATTTTTATTTTCCACTGTTCTGAACCTCCCGGCAATATGGGCGACCTAAAGGTTTCATATTCAAACTTCAGATCCTTTGATTTATCCTCTATAAACAGAAGCCGGACCTGCCTAAAGCTTGTATTATTCCACACCATGTTTGTCCTTAGGAAAACCCATCCGGTTATACTATCCGGAAGTTTAAATGAGTAGCGCTCCTGACCTGAAATATTATACCATTCGTGTTTCAGTATTTTGCCTTCGTGTTCTATCTCAACCAATATCCTTCCTTTCACTGCACTCCCTGCAAGGAATTCAATGGTCTCACCCATTGAAGGCTCCTTGGTGATCATTGTAAACCAAAGATGTTCTGGATAAGGAATCTTCTTCGAATCAGGATTATATAAAGTCACCACCTTTTCGAGTTTCACGGCTTTGCCATCTGCATCGGTTGAACTAAGGACCATTATGTATTTACCCGGTTCGGCATTAACCAGTTTAAATACTACTATGGTATCCGTCAACGAGTTTAAATCAATGCTGAAGACCTTTTTAACTTTCTTCAGGTCCTTAATAATCATCCTGTCGCTCTCATAGTCTGCAGGAATTATCTGGTCCATATAAGGATATTCAGGCAATCTTGAACGGAATTCCTTCTTGTCGTATATGGCAGTATCAGGCAATGCCCAGGTTCTTGGCAGCAGGAGTTCTCCTTTGTTAACACTGTATAGCTCAACCTTTATCTTAGCCTCTACCTTCCTGCCCATAAGGTTTGTTGCCTTCACTGTCACAGGCTTCATATCTTTAAGGTTCAGCTCTGCCGGAAGGTCTGTTACGAGGAGCAGTGATTTATTACTTACACTTATGGCTGTTTGTCCCGACCTTGTTTCACCGCTGATATCAGTTACATCAGCATAGATGGTATAGTTGTATAATGGATCAGCATCATTATATTCTTCCGGGTCAGGCTTAGCATTGAAGGTAATCGTGAAAGTACCGTCAGCAGCAGTCTTTACTGTGCCATTGGCAATTTCGGCATCCGGATTTCTGTAAGGAGGCCAGATAAAGAAGAAGTCGCGGAACGGATATGAAGTATTCCTTACAACACGGTATTGTACGTTTGCATCCGCAACAGCCACACCAGAATACATCATTGCCTGGCCGGTAAGTTCAATGTCAGTATTCAGTTTAAACGTTGTATCAACAGGCTTAAAGGTTACTTCAAACCTTGGGCGTTTGTATTCTTCTACCTTAAAGAAGACACTCCCGTCAGGTTGAGCCTGCAACGACATGTCGCCAGTTGTTAAAGACATCGGAATAATAAATGAACCACTGAATGATCCATATTCATTGGTAGTAAACCGGGCATCGCTGATTTTATTCTGAAGGATGTCATTAAATTCAACTGTAACTTCATGTCCCTTCACAATAACCGGTTTCTTGTTAGTATTATCTACCAGGATACCCTTAAAATACACAGTCTGCCCGGGCCGGTATATGGCACGGTCGGTAAACAAAAAAGTCCTCAGCTCTTCTTCCCGGTTTAAATACCTGGTCCTGTCAAATAGCTGGAGATAATGGTCAGCAATCAGTGATTCACCTTTATAAGTAAACTCAAATGAAAGATTCAAACCACGGTCATCAGCCGGCCTCTTTATTTTGATCGATCCATCAGCTGATGAAGTATACTTCTCAAGGTCTTTCCTCACATATTCCCTGGTCTGGTAGTTGTATTCCCTTGTAAACGACTGAGCAACAACACCGGCAAGCGGTTTGCCGGTGTTCCTGTCAAGAAGGTAGATCAGGCCGTCACCTTCCGGTGATGTCCTGCTGATATAAGAAATGGAACTAACCTGAACATGAGTGAAAGCAATAACAGAATCATTCTCGGTTACTTGTTCATTCTGTGAAGCAAACAGGATGTAAGAGCCTGCCGGCATTTCAGGCATGATAACTTCGGTTTTCTTAAAGCTGTAATCCTGGGTAACAGGTATTGACACTGACCATGATAACAGTGGCTTGATGGCTAAAATCTGCTTTATCTCTTCCTTATCATGCTCCCTGTACCTTATGTCAGCCGAATCTGGGTAAGGAATCAGCCTGAAATATATTTTACTGACATTCCTGTAATTCACCAGGATCGGGAATTCCTTTTCCGGAATAAGCTCTTTCTGTACCCTGAAATCAATTTCTGATGCTTCAATAACCCTCAGTAAATTCCTGCAGTTCTGCACCGATGGGACTTCCGGGTATTTGTTGATAGCTTTCAGGCACCATTCCCTTGCCTTCACATAATCGGGCAATTTACCAGCTCTTCTCTCAACCACCTGCAAATGGCCGTAAACATCAGTCTTAAAATAATAATGGGCTATAGCCTCCATTACTTTTGCCGCTACAGGAAACTGTTCGTATTTCTTTTCAAGGTTTAGCAGAGAATTCAGGTACAAACTGTCTTTATCAGTAATATTCAGGTTCATGTGCACAAAATCAAGCCTGATCAGGTCTGCATCAACCAGTGCAGAGGGATCTTTATCTTTCAGGTGGAAGGCAAGAAGGTCCTGCATAAGCCTGAGTGCCCTGTACTGAAATGAAGTAGTATCCTCTGTTTTTATATCCAGGGAAGTAAACAAAACTGCATCTTCCAGCAGCTTTGCATCCTGCATTATAAACTGGTTAACTGGTGTTGTAAGGGATGATTCTTCATTACTGTAAAAATCTATAGCCCTGAATGCCAGGAAATCATAAAGGGTGGGGCGGTAGTTTTTTGAATTCTCACCTTTCTCAAGTATGGGGTCATAACTTTTAAGTGATATGGATTGTAATTCCTTAGGGTTCCTGAGTGAGGCTCTGTAAAGTGCAGCCACCTTGTTTGCAAACATCTGTGCATCCCATGTTTCTATCGGACGGCTTTCTTCAGCCTTCCCTTCCTCTCCTGATATGGTTGTACGGTCAAGGATTGTCCACCGGTTCTGAGAATAAAACTGCCAGTAAAGGTCAGCCAGGATGGAGTGTAGTATGCTTTTAATTGCCGTTGCATTGCCCGGAAGTGAACCGGAAGTCTTTAACAACTGCTCCTTTTCTTCAATATAATTCTTCAGGAAGTTCTCTTCATAGTCCCCCCTGATCCTGAGCTCATACAGATTGGCCTTAATGTATTCAGCATATAACTTATCACCGGTTTCCTTACCTGAAGTAAGTCCTGTCATGATTTTCTTTACTTCCTCAAGTGCCGATTGCGGCAATCCCATATTCAAAAGTGAATCAACTTTCAACCACTTGGGGTCTTTGTTTTCAGTCTCAGTTTGTGGCTCTCCAGGAGGCACCGGCCTCTTTAATTGCTGGGCGTTAGAAATGGAAATACTGGCTGCAAACAGGAATAGCAGCAGGGTTTTGACAGTTAGTTTCATGACTGTTTATTTGAGATTCGGTATTCGGGATTTGAGATTCGAGATTAGAGGTCAAGCCCCAATCACGAATCTCGAATTTCAAATATCAAATTTAATTATTTATTCCTCACAAGTGCGGTAACCGGGTTGCGGATACCTTCGTAAGATGAAAGTTCCATCCTCACTGAACCCACTATAACCGCCGACTGCATCTTCACAGGTAACCGGTTCTTGTCGTCGGTTACCCATAACTGCATAGGGTAAGGTTCTTTAAACACTTCTCCGGTAGCAACCATCGGCTTAAATTTCAATGTATTAAAGGTTCCCATGTCAGTGGTTATCTGCTCCCGTCCCAGGTAAATAATCTTGGAAACATATACTGAATCATCGAGAAAAAAGGATAAGGGAAAAGAATCCCCCGGTTTCATACCGGTTATATCAAGGGTGCGTGCATAGTAGAATACCGATACTATATCCTGAATATTCTTCGGCACTTTCTTAACTGCATTCCTGCTCATGGCAAGATTGCCAATCTGGTCGAAAGTTACCTCATCGTCTTTCTTATAACCACCCTCTCGTGTTCTCCGTACAAAATACCAGGGGAACATTCCTTCTTCATCAATATAGGTCTCAAACCTGTCCCTTACTTTAAAAAAGAAATCAAATGTACCTTTTGATTCCCCGGTTCCTACAATGTGATAAGTCGGCCGGTTGTTCTTCATAACTTTTCTTTCTTTCACTTCAATTTTTGCTTCCCCGGCTGTCATTCGGCCTGTAAGTATCGAATGGTAGAATACATTGAAAGTAAGTTTTTCACCACGCTGAAAGGCAGTATTTTGAACTTGTCGTACAGGTTGGCTCCATAAAAGAGCAGGAATAAGGAAGAGTAGGAATAAAAAGCCTGTGCTATAGCATTTACGGGAAATCATCTTTATAATTCGGTTTCTTGAATGGGTGCAAAAAGCGTTCCAAAGTATAAAAGACAACAAACACATTCTCTAAAGGTTAATAAAAGGTAGCCTGTAATGTGGTTTTACGCGTGGCCCGGAATTTGCACTTATCTTATAATCATTATCTTTGCATCGAATGCCGGCTATTTATGAATAAGAGGATAACAGCTTTTTTATTTACATCCCTTGCGTACCTGGTGATTATGGTGCACGCTGTTATTCCACACCACCATCACGATGAAACTATATGCATACCTTTTTCCTTCTTAGGCGGTACAGCCCATGGTAACCATGACTGCAGCGCAGATCACAGCCATAAGGGAGATTGTGCGCTGGCATCCCTGACACTGCGACCTTCGCAGGACAACAGGCCGGAAGAGTCACAACCGGAACCGGCTTCTTATAACGACTTCTTTATTCACAATACTACATGGCCGGTTTTACCTCATCAGGGGATAAACAGCCAGCCGGGAGTACTGCCTCCTTTAATACCTGCAAGCTATATATCGGCTGCCAATATTTTGCGCGGCCCGCCTTTGTGTTGATCCTCTTAGATTACCCGGATTAGCCGGGGCTTTCCCATTTACCAGGAATTAACACTCAATTAAGATGAATTATAAAATATTAATTGCAGCAATGCTGCTCTTTACATTTGCCGGTTGCAGGCACGACCATGCAGATGTTGAACAGAACGGACATGAACACGAAGGCAATGGCCATGAAGAACTGAAATCAAAGTATACAGCTTACTCACAGCATTTTGAATTATTTGCTGAAGCTGATGCTTTCATTGCCGGAGATACATCAGGTATCCTTGCTCACTTTTCATGGTTAAAAGATTTCCGCCCTCTTACCAGGGGTTCTGTTACTGCTATCCTTACAACAGGAAGCGCCTCATCAAGACAGAAACTGGATATTCCCCTGAGAGATGGTATTTACCGCTTTGAGCTCAAATCTCCAGCCGCAGGTAAAGCAACACTAAGTTTCGAACTCCTGTCGGGAAACACTTCCGATGTAATCGAAATTAAGGATATTACTATATATGCCAATGAGGAAGAGGCACAGAAGGGTTTGGCAAATACGGAGGTTGTACCGGTTAATACAACCGTGTTTACCAAAGAACAATCGTGGAAGACTACCTTCTCAACGGGCTATCCTGCTTTTGCACCATTCGGCAGGGTAATTAAAACAACTGCCGTTGTAAAACCCTCCCAGGGTGACGAATCAGTGCTTACTGCAAGGGGAGGAGGTGTGGTAAATCTTTCTTCCCGTGAGATACTTCCCGGTAAGGATATCAGGGCTGGTGAACGCCTGATGGCCATCACCAGCAGCGGGATGGCTGATAATAACATGGCTGTAAAGTACGCTGAGGCCGAAAGCAACCTGGCAAAAGCAAAAGCTGAATACGACAGGGCAACTGACCTTGCTAAAGATAAGATTGTATCAGAAAGAGAGCTTGCCATATACAGGAATGACTATAACAACGCTAAAACCTTGTTTGAAACACTGAAGAAGAATTTCAGCCCTGAAGGCCAGACCGTTACCAGCCCTATTTCCGGCTTTATCAGGGAAATTTTTGTAAAGAACGGCTCTTTTGTTGAAGCAGGACAGCCCCTCATGACAGTATCGCAGGATAAGTCGTTACTTCTCCAGGCTGAGCTGCCGTTAAAAGAAGCAGGGAGCCTGCAGGGGATTTCGGATGCCCATATACGCACTATGAATGGCAATGCCTATACCCTTGATCAACTGAATGGTAAGATACTATCGGCAGGTAAGGCAGCCGGTGCTGAAAATTACCTTATCCCCCTCAACCTTAGTATTGAAAACAATGGCTCTTTTGTGCCCGGCAGTTTTGTTGAACTTTACCTGAAAGTAAAAGGCGGTGTGCCGGTTATTTCAGTCCCCAACACAGCCCTTATTGAAGAACAGGGCAACTACTTCGTTTGGGTACAGGTCAATCCGGAACTCTTTGAAAAGAGGCAGGTGAAAACAGGAATCACCGACGGGCTGAGCACTGAGATAGTCTCAGGTATTACTCCGGCTGAGCGCATAGTTACCGATGGTGCCGTTACAGTGAAGCTTGCACAGTCATCCGGAGCCCTTGATGCACATTCAGGCCATGTACACTAATCCAACGGCGCCATGATGAACAATATAATCAGATTCTCACTGAACAACAGGTTCCTTATCCTGCTGCTGTCAGTGATACTGGTAGTCCTCGGCATAAGGACTGCCGTACACATGGATGTGGATGTGTTTCCTGACCTTACCGCACCTACCGTTGTGGTTATGACTGATGCCCATGGTATGGCTTCGGAAGAGGTGGAGAGGCTTGTAACCTTTCCCATTGAAACGATGATGAACGGTGCTACCGATGTCCGGCGTGTAAGGTCAACCTCTGCCCAGGGATACTCTTTTGTGTGGGTGGAGTTCGACTGGGGCACTGATATCCTCAAAGCCCGCCAGATTGTAAGTGAAAAGCTTATCGGTGCTGCATCACAGATGCCCCTCGGCGTAAGCCAGCCTGAACTGGCACCCCAATCAAGCGTAATGGGCGAAATATTCTTTGTTGGTATGCAGTCCGACAGTACCAGCCTGATGGACCTGCGCACGCTGGCTGAATGGAGCGTTAAGCCTCTTATCCTTGCTACCGGCGGCGTATCGCAGGTTACTATAATCGGGGGTGACTATAAGGAATACCAGGTGCTTGCCAATCCGGCCATGATGAACTTCTATAAAGTATCAATGGACGAACTTGCTGATGCCTGCAGTGATATCAGCCGCAATTCCAATGGTGGTGTGGTCCGCCAGTATGGTAATGAGTATGTTGTAAGGGGTGTAACAAGGACTGCAAACCTGGAAGAACTTGGAAACAGCCTTATCAAAATGACAGATGGCCATCCTGTTAAAGTAAGGGATGTAGCACAGGTTACCACCGGCAGTGCCCCTAAAATGGGTTATGCCTCAGGTAATGCAAAACCGGCTGTTATTCTTTCCATATCCAAACAGCCTAATGCCAATACGCTTGAAGTAACCCAGCGAATAGAAGAACAGTTGTCGGAGCTCAAAAAAACTCTTCCTGCCGGGGTTACTCTTGACACAAAGATCTTCAGGCAGGCCGACTTTATCCAGAACTCCATCAGGAATGTGCAGAATGCACTTCTTGAAGGTGCCATCTTTGTGGTTATTATTCTCTTCCTGTTCCTGGGAAGTTTCCGCACAACCATCATATCACTCTTAGCTATCCCTTTGTCATTACTGGGGGCTATCCTTGTGCTTCACGCACTGGGGATGACCATCAACACCATGAGCCTCGGAGGTATGGCAATAGCCATCGGTGCGCTTGTTGACGATGCCATTATTGATGTGGAGAATGTGTATAAGCGCCTCAGGCAGAACAGGCTTAAACCTGCCGGTGAAAGAGAGCCCGCATGGAATGTGGTGTTTGAAGCATCCAAAGAGATAAGGGCATCCATCCTGAATGCCACTCTGATAATTATGGTAGCCTTTTTACCGCTCTTCTTTCTCTCAGGAATGGAAGGCCGTATGCTCCAACCGCTTGGCATAGCGTTTATCACCTCGCTGTTTGTGTCGCTGGTAGTGGCTATGACTCTCACCCCGCTTCTTTCACTGATGCTGCTCTCAAACGAAAAATACCTCGCAAAAAATGAGAAGGAGAAATGGCTCACCCGTAACCTTGTGCATCATTATGAGCAATCACTTACCTGGATGCTCAGGCACAGGAAACCGGTGCTTGCCGCTATAACCGGACTATTCATCATATCACTGGTTGTGTTCACCACCCTCGGCAGGAGCTTCCTTCCTGAATTCAATGAAGGAGCACTGACTTTATCGGTTATTACCAAAGCAGGTGTTTCGCTTGATGAAAGTAACAAGATAGGTAACCTGGTTGAGACTGAACTACTCCGTATTCCGGAAGTTACCAGCACAGCCCGCCGCACAGGCAGGGGAGAACTTGATGAGCATTCGCAAACATCCAACAGTGCTGAAATTGATGTGAACTTTAAACTCAACGGCCGCAACCAGCAGGAATTCCTCGCAGAAGTACGCTCTGTTTTATCAGCTATCCCGGGCATTGCTTTTACCGTTGGTCAGCCCTTAGGCCACCGAATCGACCATATGCTGTCGGGAACAAGGGCCAATATAGCCATTAAACTGTTTGGCAACGACCTCAGTACCATGTACATAACAGCAAACAAAATAAAAGCAGCCATAACGGGGATTGAAGGACTGGTGGATGTGAATGTCGACCAGCAGACTGAAATTCCACAGATCCAGATAAGGGCTAACCGCGACATGCTGGCACAATACGGAATTACTGTTGGAAAGTTCAACGATTTTATCGAACTTGCATTCAGTGGCGAAAAGCTGGCCGATATTTACGAGGGGCAACGCAGCTACGACCTTGTATTAAGGCTGAACCCTGACTACACCAACAGTATGGAAGGCATAAAGAATGCATTGATTGATACCGGCGATGGCCGTAAGGTGCCACTTGATCAGGTGGCTGAAATCGTATCTGTTGCCGGCCCCAGCTCCGTAACCCGCGAAAATGTACAACGGAAAATAGTTATATCAGCCAATGTAGCAGGACGCGACCTGAGGAGTGTTGTGAACGATATCCGGACAAACATCGGTAGTAAAGTTTCCCTTCCCGAAGGATACAGGGTGGAATATGGCGGCCAGTTTGAAAGTGAGGCAAGTGCATCAAGGACACTGATGCTCGCCTCTGTCATTTCACTCATAGTGATCTTCCTGTTACTGTTCCAGGAGTTTAAAGACTTCAAACTGGCCGGTATCATCCTTATAAACCTTCCACTGGCACTGATAGGAGGGGTGTTTGCTGTGTGGGTCACTTCAGGAATACTTAGTATCCCGGCTATTATTGGTTTTATTACCCTTTTCGGTATTGCTACCAGGAACGGAATCCTGCTTATTTCCAACTACCAGAGATTACAATTACAGGGAGTATCACTCGCTGAAACAATCTCCAGGGGGTCGTCCGACAGGCTCATTGCCATACTGATGACAGCCCTGACGGCTGCACTTGCACTTATTCCGCTCGCAGTGAGGGGCAACCTTTCAGGTAACGAAATACAAAGTCCGATGGCCAAGGTGATACTCGGAGGTTTGCTTACATCCACTATCCTCAATATCTATATTGTGCCTATTGTATATAGTCTGATGCATGAGAAAAAAATAATCAGGTCATAGTTATGAAGTACTCTATTCTATTTATCAGTGCCATAACAGCCTTTGCACTGAATGTTTCCGGACAGGAAAGCATAAACAGTGTGCTGTCGGGAATTGAAAAAAACAATCCGTTACTACAGGCTGCGAGGACAGAAACAGATGCTGAGAAGATCGGCAATACAACCGGCCTTTATCCCGGTAATCCTGAAGCAGGCTTCAATTACCTGTGGGGAAACCCTGATATTATTGGCAACCGAAGGGATTTCAGCATCGTGCAGTCGTTCGACTTCCCATCAGCCTATCATTACAGGAGTAATGTTGCAAGGCTCAGGAACGATAAAGCAGAGCTTGTATTCCAGGATAAAAGGAAACAGTTGCTGTATGAGGCCTATAACATATGCAGTGAACTGATCTACCGCAATGCACTTAACAGGCTTTTATCTGAACGCCTTGACAATGCAGGTGCGCTTGCCCGGGTTTATAAGCGTCGGTTTGAAACAGGTGATGCCAATATAATGGAATCAAACAAGGCACAGATCAACCTGCTTTCTGTTACCAAGCAGTACGAAATGAATGAAATTTCCCGAAACGACCTCATCTCCAGGCTTACCTCCCTCAACGGTGGAAGGGAAGTAGTCCTCAGTGATACTCTATTCCCGGTGATCTCCATTAACACAGATTTTGAAAAATGGTATGCAGAGATTTCAGCATCCAACCCAGCGCTTAATATCCTTAAACAAGAGGTGCTGATTACTCAAAAAGAGAAGCAGTTAAACTCGTCACTAAGGCTCCCGCAATTCAGTGCAGGTTATATGAGCGAGGTTATCCCCGGTGAAGAGTTCAAAGGGGTTATCGTTGGCATGTCGATACCACTCTGGCAGAACAAAAACACCGTAAAGTACGCAAAGGCCAGGACACTTGCAGCTGCAAAGGTTGAAGAGGGCAACCGGCAGGCTTTTTATAATTCAATGAAAGCCGGCCATACCCGTGTTCTGGCACTCAGGGATAAAGTAAATGAGTACCGCGAAGTCATCGGATCACTCAACAATACCGCACTTCTGCGCAAGGCCCTCGACAGCGGACAAATATCCCTGTCGGAGTACCTCATTGAGCTTGCATACTACTACGATGCCTACAACCAGCTGCTGGAGATGGAATATGAGTTACAGAGGGCGTACTCTGAAATTAGTAGGTATCAGCTATAAATCTCACCTCACCCCGGCCCTCTCCTCAAGGAGAGGGGGCCAGGACGTTTTAAGAGCAGCATTCAGCATTCAGCAGTCAGTGATTTGGGCTTTCAGCTATCAGCTGTCAGCTTTCAGCAGAAATACATAAACCCCACTGAATGCTGACTGCTATTTATACGCTGAACAACCTTATTAAAGCAGTTAAACTTAAATCTCTAAAAACATAACTCGGATTGCTCCAGCTTTTTGCTTATTGTACTTATTCTTCATATTTTACTGCTTTATCAGCAGGTGGAGGCCAATTTAAATCAGGAATACCATATTCTTTAGCATGCTTTGCAATAAGAGAATCTGCTTTCACCATAGTCATGGTGCATTTGTTTAACTCATACCACTTACGCCATCTTTGGATATCTATTTTAATATAGTCAATAGTATCGGAATAAGGATAAAAACAATGCGGCTCATTGCTTATCCACATATCCTTCATAACCAGTTACTGCAAACAAACATTCAAAAGTATATGCTCTTGTTACAAGTTCAGAAGAATAGCCTTTTTGGTGGATTCTTTCTACCAGCAAAATGCAATTATCAAATTCGGCTTTAAATTCTTTGTCTATATTACAATCTGTGTCGCATGAGCAACAAAATACTGTTAACATAAAGAGGGATAATTTTGATCGAATCATAAGTTTATGCATAATGTATTTTTCAATAATGCTCATACCTGTATAAGATCATCGATTGGCTTTTTTCCTTGCTATTAAGGTAGTAAGAATGCAAGATATTTAATTCTCCTTGTCTATTATATTGATACTCTATGACACTTAAGTCATTTGAAATATCATCAAATGAAATTTCCTTAGCTAACTTTCCGTCTGAATTATATAAGTAAGTAATGTCACTTTCGTATGGATTTGACTTATCATAATAGTTTAAATGGATCATTTTATTTAGGAAACCTTCACTATTGTATGAATATATTGATTCATGGGATACAAATACTGAATCATTGTATGTTGTAATTCCCAGCAGATGAAATTTGTCATTGTACTTTAGAATACGATTTTTGACACCATTTTGACGGGAATCCACAATGATAGTATTATCAACCACCTCATACGTAAAATCATAAATTAATTCACCTCTGTAAATTATTCTGCTAGCATAATTTGAATCATTATATTCATATTGAAGTTCCAGGGCTCCATTCTTGTACATAGCAATTGGCAGACTAAATTCATTCAGTTTATAAATCTCTGTAGTTAAATTTGTATCTGAATACCACTCAATAATGATTTCATTCTCTTTATAAGTCTTCAAAAAACTATTGGACAGTTTTCCGGATTCGGAAAACGCTTTATATTCAATTAACCTTCCTGAAGTATCATACCTGTAGAACTCATAGTTGTATAAAAGAGTGCTATCAAAATTATCGCCGTTATTGATCAAACTATTAACAGTACCAATTGATGTCCTTAGTCTGGGAGAATATAGTTTAATACTCTTGACATCTTTAGGCGCAAAATAAAATCTGTCAAAAAGAAAATATTCATAGAATGGATTGTATTCTGCATACACGATTGGAAATTTTTTAAAGCAATTGCCTTGAGAGAAAGCAAGTTGATATCCCAATAAAAGTGTTATGGTGATAAACGAATTCTTCATTGGTTGCATAAGCCCATACCCTGACATACGACCCGAATTATTTATATTCATAGAGAAGGATGCCTTCTAATTTATCTTCATTGTGAAGATTATAAATGTATTTACATCTTAATAAGTTATCAGAAGAGTAGTTGTATTCAATAACATGAATATCTTTCGACAAATCATCGAATCTAAATTCTTCTTTTAGTAGGCCATCGTCACTATAATAATACGTTTTATCTTCATCGTATGGATAGCCATAATCAGAGTATTCGAATTGGATATCTTTTACGACCTTATTTTCCAGGTTATAATTTAAAATTTGTTCAAATACTTTTGTCGTTGAATCATAGTACATTGAAATATTAAATAACTGCGATTTGTTATTATATGCAAGGATGCTTTGAAGTACACCACCAGCCAATATTTTAATAGAAACACCATCATTTTTTACGTTATATAAATATTCAGTCCAAACGACTCCGAATTTGCTCTTCTCCATTATTCTTGAAATATTGTTAAAACTATCATAATAGTATAACAGGCTCAATCGTCCATTTTTATACATGGAGATAGGCAAGCCGTTCTCATTTAATTTATAATCTTCTATTGTTATTGAATCCGGTTGGGTATAGGTTATAAGGACCTGATTATCGTTGTATGCCTTTACAGCACTAAAGGAAAGCACTCCTCTTTCGTCAATAGATTTATATTCTATCAGTCTTCCAAGACTGTCATACATGTATTTATCAGAGGTATAGAAAAATGTGGTGTCAATAATACTACTGTTCAATCTCATACTTTTAAGAGAATCATGAGGAACCCTTAGCCTGTGACTATATTCTGTAATGCATTTAATGTTTTTTGGTCCATGATTCATGCCTGGCTCAAGATAATTTTCAATAAAAGGGTTGAATGACAAATAAGCAAACTCAAATTTCTTTAGACAATTATCCTGAGGGAATGATTTTATTCCAAATAGAAGCAAAGCGATGATAAAAATTAACTTTCTCACTTTCTTTGATTGATTTTCGAACGGCTTTAAGTTGATGCACCCTTGCTCCTTTCACCTTTAATCCAATCTTAAATATTTAAGACCATCATAATCTATATTGGTGATGGAGTTATACAATTGAGTAAAGTATAATCTGCCTGATCCGTTGTAAAATACATTCAAACACGACTGATTATCCGGGACAATGTCAGTAAAGCAAAAGCGGTAGCTAATATATCAGGTTGGTGGCTATAAACCAAAATTAATTTTAAATATTTATTGAAATGTAAGCAATCTCTTTTACCGGAAGACAGTACAAATGGTTGAACGCTTAACCCTAGGTAAAATCTCGAGAAGTAAGCTAAACGCCAAACACTTCGATAAAAACTCGAAGAGTCCCCTGAACGCTGAACACTGAACGCCCAAATCTGTGTCCCATCATTAAAAATCTGTGTTATCAGCGTGCCATTAAAAAAAATTCGGCGGTAATCTGTTCGATCAGCGTCATCTGCGTGCAATTCCACCTGTATTGTATTCGCACTTCATTCGCATTGTATTCGCATCAGGTTCGCATTTTTATACCCAAAATGCGAAGGAAATGCGAACACAATGCGAACACAATGCGAACACAACTCCAATTTAATACCACCTGGTCTTGGATGGAAATGGTGCTAATAACTGGTTTGGTTATTAATAATGCACGGCACACAAAAAAAAGAGGCGCATTCACCTGCGCCTCCCATTGAGTAAAATAATCTCAAATCTCAAATTTCAAATCTCAAATATTTCAAGCCTCTGATTCTGTCTGTCCGTTCATTTCAATGATCTTGAGGATGACCAGCGTGGCTTTTTCCATGGATTCGAGGGGGACAAACTCGTATTTGCCGTGGAAGTTATGGCCGCCGGCGAAGATGTTGGGGCAGGGCAGGCCCATATAGCTTAACCTTGAACCGTCGGTGCCGCCGCGGATTGGCCTTACATGGGGTTTAATGCCCAGCTCTTCCATGGCCCGCCTGGCTGTATTGACAATGTGGCAAACCGGTTCTATCTTCTCTTTCATGTTGTAGTACTGGTCCTTCATATCGAGGGTGAAGGCACCGGCACTGTAACGGGCATTCATGAAGTCGATGCACTGCTGAATCACTTTTTTACGGTTTTCAAAGATGTCCTTGTCATGATCCCTTATGATGTACTGGATAAACGACTTCTCCACAGATCCTTCCATCTTTACCAGGTGGTAAAAGCCTTCATAGTCCTGAGTAAACTCAGGGCGTTCAAATACCGGCAAGAGGGCATTAAACTCCATAGCCATCAGCAGGGCATTCTGCATTTTGCCTTTGGCGTAACCCGGGTGGATGTTTTTACCCTGGATATAAATCTTGGCACCGGCAGCGTTGAAGTTCTCGAACTCCAGTTCACCGATCTCACCGCCATCCATGGTATAAGCCCAGTCGGCGCCGAACTTCTTTACATCAAAGTGGTCAACACCCCTGCCTATTTCTTCATCAGGTGTGAAGCCGACTTTAATAGGGCCGTGCTTTACTTCAGGATGTTTGGTAAGGTACTCAATGGCAGTCATAATTTCGGTAACCCCTGCCTTATCATCAGCACCAAGCAGCGTTGTGCCGTCGGTAACGATAAGCGTTTGTCCGGCATACTGCTTCATCTCGGGGAAATCCTTCGGCGAAAGCACCAGCCTGAGTTCCTCATTAAGGGTGATATCTCCGCCATCGTAGTTCTCCACAAACCTTGGCTTAATGTCGTTACCGGGCATGTCAGGACTGGTATCAACATGTGCAACAAATCCGATAACAGGGCCTTCTTTGCCGTTATTGGCAGGTAATGTAGCCATTACATACCCGTTATCATCCATCGAAGCATCTTTCAGTCCCATGGCCAGCAGCTCATCGCGCAGCATTGAAAGCATAACCAGCTGTTTGGAAGTGCTGGGACAGGTTTCGGAGTTTTCGTCGCTCTGCGTATCGAGGCTTACATACCTCAGGAAACGGTTCTTTATTTCTTCTTTCATCTATAGAAGTTGTTCAAAATTGTTCAAGTTGTTCAAATGGTTCAAATGGTTCAGGTTGTTATTCTTTCTTAGCACGCATTGTTTCCCAGATCATGTAACCACAGAGTACCAGGAACATACCAAGTGCAAGTATTTCAGCGGAATGGCTTTCAAACCATTCAGCGTTCTGGAAATTAATATTTCCGAAGCGCAGCATTGCACTCACAACACCCATAAGGGCACCACCGGCAATAAATCCTGATGCTATAAGTGTACCGCGTTCCCTGCGTGCGTTGTTGATCGCTGCATCTTTTGAACGGGTGCTTACAAACCATGCTATAATACCACCAACGAGCAGCGGGGTATTAAGTTCAAGAGGTATGAACATACCAAGTGAGAATGCAAGGGCAGGCACTCCAATCATGGTGAGTATGAGTGCAAGGAAAGCACCTCCGGTATAAAGCAGCCAGGGTGCGGCTTTACCCGACATCATCGGCTCTATCACTGCTGCCATGGCATTGGCCTGTGGGGCAACAAGCGCATTGGGGCCGGTGAATCCGTAGGTTTTGTTTAAGATCATGATGACACCGCCGACAGTGGCCGCTGATACCAGTGTACCAAGGAACTTCCATGTCTGCTGTTTATAAGGTGAACTTCCAAGCCAGTAGCCTATCTTAAGGTCGGTTATAAAACCTCCGGCCATCGATAAAGCGGTACATACAACACCTCCTATGATCAGTGCTGATACCATTCCGGCGGTACCCGACAGTCCTGCTGATACCATTACCAGGGAGGTAATGATCAGTGTCATGAGTGTCATTCCTGATACAGGGTTTGTTCCAACAATAGCTATTGCGTTGGCAGCGACTGTTGTAAACAGGAACGCTATCACCATAACAATTGCCAGGGCAATCAGAGCCTGGGTAAGGTTATGGATCACACCAAACATGAAGAAGGTAAAGATCACAAGCGCAGTCACAAGAATCCCGATAAGGATGATCTTCATGGAAAGGTCGCGCTGGGTCCTTTTTGTTTGAGTGTCAGCAGTATGTTTGCCGGTAAGCTCTTTTATGGCGAGGCCGAATGCATCCCTGATGATTTTACTTGAGCGGATGATTCCTACAATACCGGCCATTGCAATACCACCGATACCTATCTGGCGGATATAATTCCTGAAGATCTCTTCAGCCGACATATCGGCAAGCAGCTTGGTAACGTTGGCACCAACCGCGATGGTTTGTCCTTCAGCAAAGTGCGAAACTACAGGTATCAGCACAAACCAGCTTACAAAAGAGCCGGCACAGATAATGGCGGCATATTTAAGTCCGATTATATATCCAAGTCCGGTAACCGCAGCACCGACATTCATTTTGAATACTATCTTGTATTTTTCGGCCAGCAATTCACCGGCAGGGATTACGCGGGTGGTGAACACCTCACTCCACCAGCCGAAAGTGGCGATTATGAAGTCGTAAATACCGCCTATGAGTCCTGCTACCAGCAGTAACCTTGCCTGGCTGCCTCCTTTTTCACCTGATACAAGCACCTCGGTGGTGGCTGTTGCTTCAGGGAAAGGATATTTACCGTGCATGTCAGACACGAAGTACTTCCTGAAAGGTATCAGGAAAAGGATGCCGAGGAATCCTCCGAGGAGTGACGAGAGGAATACCTGGTAGAACTGGGCTTCAAGGTTAAGGATATAAAGAGCAGGCAGTGTAAAGATAGCACCGGCCACAATAACCCCTGAGCTTGCACCTATCGACTGGATAATAACATTCTCACCCAGGGCATTTTTTCGCTTGGTAGCCGATGATAATCCTACCGCAATAATAGCAATAGGAATAGCTGCTTCAAACACCTGCCCTATCTTCAGCCCCAGGTAAGCCGCTGCAGCTGAGAATATTACAGCCATAAGCAAACCTGTAAGCACTGAGCGGAGGTTTATTTCAGGATAAGCTTTATCGGGCGACATGATAGGTTTGTATTCCTCGCCCGGCTTTAATTCTGTGTAGGCATTTTCAGGCAGCCCCTTGATTTCCTGTTTGTGTTCCGACATATAATCTCTGTTATTTGTTTAACGCAAAAGTAGAAAAAGTAGCAGTATTATATAATATTTTGCAGGGCGAATAGATATTTGAATAATTTTGAGGTGTACTTTTAAGACCATCTCCCCAAGGCTATTAAATGAACTATGAAAAAGCTGCTTTTTATTACAGGCTTAATCTTGTGCACTTCAACTATTTACGCGCAAAAGGAAGCCTTAACCTGGTACTTTGGTAACCGGGCAAGGCTTAATTTCCATGCAGGAGGTAATTTCCCTCAGCCATTTTTCGGCAGTGCCATGATTGCAAGGCAGGGCTGTATCAGCATGTCGGATAAGATCTACGGCCAGCCTATATTTTACAGTAATGGTGAAAATGTGTGGCATTCAGGCGATGCCCCAATGCCCAACGGAGCAGGCATCAATGGTTCTGCCCTTTCATTGCAGCCCGGTATTTCATTTCCCGTTCCCGGGACAACATCACAATATTACCTGTTTACAACCGGCAATGCCCTCAACAAGGGAGCATACTACTCAGTGATTGATATGTCGCTTAACTCCGGCATCGGTGATATAGTGCCTGATAAAAAGAATATCCGGATACCCGGAATTGATTCATGCCAGAGGGTTATTATGGCCACCCGCCATGCCAATAACAGCTGGTACTGGGTGATATTCCGCAGTGTAGGTGAAAGAAACCAGCTTTATGCTTATAAAGTAACTGAAAAAGGAGTTAGTTCAGTGCCTGTTAAAAGTGAGTGCTTTACCAGCCATGGCACTAATGATTATGCTATGTCGAAGTTCTCTCCTACGGGTGACCTATATGTTTATACTTCAGATAACTGGACCACCGAGCAGAAGAAAACATACGAACTCTATACTTTCAATTCTGTAACCGGAGTGTTTACCCAGACACTGATGTTTAAGGGACTTCCCGATAAACCAGAAATTTACGATCTGCAGCACAGAAGTAATGGTATTGAATTTTCACCTGATGGAAAGTATCTCTATACCACTGTTATGGCCCTTGACCCAGGACCTCCGCAGACACCCAAGCAGGCTGTCAACCAGTTTGACATGTCGAAAACCGGTGATTATGATATTTTTATGGACGGTATGAGGAACCTCCATCAGAAAGACATCATCGACCAGTACTGTGGAATGCAACTGGCACGTGACGGCAGGATATACATAGCCCAGGAAGAAAATAAGAATAATAAAGTACTCTCCCGCATCTTTTACCCGAATAAATATAATACTGACTGTGATTTCCGCGACAGCGAAGTTCCACTAAGTGGAATGATGGAAAGCACTTTCGGCCTGCCTACCTATGTGCCGTCAATTCTCGGGAGGTTCGACTGGACTAATATCTGCCTGCCTGATACTACACAATTCAAGTCAACATTCCATCCGCAGCCTATATCAGTAGAATGGGATTTTGGTGACGGCTCACCTGTAGTTACAGGATTCAATCCAAAGCACAAATTCCAGAACCCGGGTGTTTATACGGTTAAGGCAACAGCCACCTACCCGCGTGAAGAGATAGAAGTTTTTGCAAAGAAAGTATTCATATCGTCAAAACCTGTCATTAACCTGGGGCAGGATATTTCTGTTTGTCCGGGCGATAGTGCTGTATTGGATGTCGGCCTGGTTCCTCAGAGTGTGCTTACCTGGAGTACCGGTGATACTTTACCTTCCATCACCGTTCCGGTGGGTGAGTACAGGCTACTGGCTGAAAACAAGTTCTATGGCTGCACCTCACGCGATACCATCAATGTAATTGAATACATTGCACCGACCGTTGATAACAGCAATCTCTACATATTTCCTACTACCTGTACGGGCAATACGGGTTATATGTCAGGGATAACCATCAATGGTACAGGTCCGTTTACTTATGCATGGAAAGACGGGGCAGGAAACACTGTTTCAACTGTGCTCAATCCTTCCGCAATAGGGCAAGGTACCTATGTACTTAATGTTACTGACGGACACGGATGCCCATGGAGTTACGGGACACCCACCGAACCATATACAGTCATCTCAATAGATGATGATTTCCTGACTGAGGTTAAGCCGTTTGCCACTGTCTGCGGACAGGATAACGGTTCTATTAAGTTTACGCCAATCCCGTTGATGCGGGGACTTCTCGACTACGAGATCAGTGGACCAGTCACACGGCCATGGCAGTCTGATACTTTGTTTAAAGACCTTCCAAGCGGCAATTACCAGGTTCGCGCAAGGGTTAAACAGAATCTGACATGTATCAACCAGGACTGGGGGCCACTTGTTGTAGGTGATGATCCACGACCTCCTTTAGTCCAGGCCAACATCAGTCAAACGCCTGAACTGGATAATAATGTTGATGGTACATTAACCATAGATTATCTAGGTGCTGATTATACTTATGTGATTATTGACAGCCTTGGCTTCAGGCGTGAGCAATTTGATAATCCCGTTTTTACAGGTTTAATGTCAGGCCCGTACCAGTGCTTTGCCTATACGCTAACCAATTGTTCTTCTGATACTATTTACCCCTTCTATGTTGAACAGATCTATTCAACCCTGCTCACCGGAAAGCTGAAGGGTGCGCCTCCTGTTTGTAAAGGACGTCCCACTTATGCCGATGTAAAGGTGCATAATTTCGAAGGGATTGTAGATTTCACGGTAACCCTGGATTACGACAGGTCGAAGCTGGTGTGCCTGCCTGATTACTCAAACCTGCATCCTTCACTGGGGTCAGTGAACATGAATGTGAATACTACAACCGGAAGGGTTGTGATCGACTGGAGCAGCCCCACACCGCTTACCCTGACTGACACAATTACGCTGTTACGATTAGACTTTAATACCACTAATCCCGGCACAGCACCCATTGACTGGGATATAAGCCTCACCCAGTTCAACGAAGGCCCCGGTTACCATTTGCTGGTATCGGGCGTTACCCCTGACCAGGTGATCATTTATGATAACCCTGAGGTGCTTGCAGGAGATAAGGAAGTCTGCCTGCATGATCCTGTAACCATCAATTCATCCACAACACCGGCTGGCAGCTATACCTACGTTTGGCTGAAACCCGATGGCTTTACTTCTACATCATCAGAAATAAACATAGCAACAGCCGACAGTTCACATGCCGGCCAATACCGCTTGATTGTCACTGACAGCCGCACCTGCCGTGATACAACCACCATGAACCTGGTTGTTCATGCCCTGCCCGGCAATGCATTTGCCTCCGACAGCCTGTATTTCGACCTCCCCGATACGCTGGCAGCAGCCCCGGGCTATGCTGACTACCTCTGGAATACGGGGGATTTGTCGCAATGGATCATGATCCAGGATACCGGTTATTATTCAGTGGTTATTACAGATATCAACGGTTGTAAGAGCGAATCATTAGTATTTGCCAACTCCAAGGACCAGAAGAAGTTCTTCTACGATGTTCCCAACGCCTTCACCCCTAACCACGACGGACTAAACGATGTGTTCAGGCCTTACACCGACCATGAGCTGATCACCAAATTCCGCCTCCAGATCTTTGACACCTGGGGACAACTGGTCTACCAGACCAACGACTCCTCCAAAGGCTGGGACGGCACAATCAATGGCCTCCCCGCCATGCCAGGCCCCTACGGCTGGTCGATTGTCTATAGCAATTACCATAAGTTCAATGTGAAGGGTAAGGGAGTGGTTTGGGTGATAAAGTAAACCCAATCCCCCTCTCTGTTTCACCTCACCTTTGTCACCTCACCCCGGCCCTCTCCTCAAGATAATGCCATTTGACATTGCAAGAAAAAAGTGCAGGAATTTGAAGATTCATTTTTAGTTATCGTTAATAATTTGAAGG
>Ga0209066_10000300_pt1 | contig 73987 bp, 69 predicted proteins | sample All_14_2_FD_187198 | JGI IMG/M metagenome (GOLD analysis project Ga0209066, IMG submission 187198) | Freshwater microbial communities in response to fracking from Pennsylvania, USA - Allegheny Zone_MetaG_DW_15 (SPAdes) (version 2) ...
GCACCAGCATGGTGAAGGGGTCGGGGGTGGGGGTCACGACGGCCGCAAAAATGGCGATGGCGACGATGGCGTAGGAGCGCGTCGTGCTCATGAGCTTGTAGTTGAGGAAGTCGAGCTTCACCAGAACCATGACGATCACGGGCAGTTCAAAGGCCACGCCGAAGAGCAGGATGAAACGGGTGGCGAACTTCACGTAGTCAGCGAGCCGCCAGCCGTTCAAGAGGCCGAGGTCATTGTTAAAGGTGTAGAAGAACTTCAGCGCCTGGGGCAGCACGACATAGTAGGCGAAGCATGAGCCCAGCAGAAACAGGCCCGCACCGATGCCGATGGCAGGGAAAATGGCCTTTTTTTCCGCCGGCTTCAGGCCGGGCAGAACGAACTGCAGCAGAAAAAACAGCAGGAGCGGGAATGAAAACATCACCCCCGCGATCAGGGCGAGATTCATCACCATCATGAAGCCCTCCTGAGGTGTCAGGATCTGCAGCATGTTCTTGAGGTCCTGCTCCGTTTTGACCACACCGGTCCACCACAGCGGCATCTTCACGATCTCAAAGAGCTTGTCGTAGAAGCAGAAGGTGATGATCGTGGAGACCAGCAGCGTCACCGCCATGCGCACGATCATTTTGCGCAGGTCTTCGAGGTGGTCGAGGAAGGGTTTTTCCTCATCGCCTTTGCCGCCGAGGTTCATGGCGACTTTTTCGCGAACTTTGAATACTTTTTGGAGCAGGCCGGACCACATGGGAATGAGAGGGGGGAAGGGGAGTTACGGATGCGCAGGACTACGGCAGTCCTTGGGCCGCGATCCGCGCGTAGAGAGCCAGCGTCAGGGCGTTGGTGATCGCATTGGCAGCAATCATCCCACGCAGTTCTCCCGCGCTGACAAACCGCACGTCGCTGATGTGTTCGCTTCCGTCCGGTTCAGGACGACTGACGACACACACGGGCTTCGCCGTAAACAGATAAACGATCTCGTCGGTAAAACCTTGCGAAGGAAAATACCATCCCAGGGGCTGGAGCGTGCCGAGATCCGGGTGGAGGGCGCAGCCGCACTCCTCACGGAGTTCATTATGAATGGTGTGGATGATTGACTCGCGCGTCACCTCGGTGTCGATCTGACCGGCGGGAAATTCCCACATGGTCTGCATGACGGGCAGGCGCTCCTGGTGAACCATGACGAAACGACCGTCCTCCAGCACGGGGGCAATGGCCACGGCGGCCTTGCGTTTGACGACCATCCACGGGACTTCTGTACTTCGGTTGGGGGTTGTGAAATGGGCCTTCTCGACACCCACGTGTGGATTGGCAAACAGCACCTCGCTGCGGGTTTTCTGCCAGCCGGGCTCGGCTCCGGGGGTGTAGAGTTCAAAATCCGGGATCTGCATGCCGGTCACTCAGGGGTCAAAGTTTTGCGCCAGCGGGCAAGCTGGGCTTTCACATTCTGCGGCGAAGGCGCACCGATGCCCTTGCGGGCGGCCATGGCGGTTTCCAGGTTCAGGCAGGCGGTCACATCGGCTTCAAAGGCCGGGGAGAAGCGCTGGAATTCCTCCAAGGTCATGTCACCGAAGGCGCGCTGCTGCTCGATGGAGTAGGCCACGAGTTTGCCGATGACTTCGTGAGCCTGACGGAAGGGGACGCCGTGGTTGACGAGGTAGTCGGCGAGGTCGGTGGCGAGCAGCATGGGATCGCTCGCGGCTGCGGTCGTTTTGGCAGGGTTCACATCCATGCCGGTGATCATTTCGGTGAACACCTGGAGGGCGATGACGCAGGTGTCTATGGAGTCGAAGAGGGGTTCCTTGTCCTCCTGCAGATCGCGATTGTAGGTCATCGGCAGCCCTTTGAGCAGGGTGAGGATGCTCATGAGGTTGCCGATCAGGCGGGCGGACTTGCCACGGGTGAGTTCCGCGACATCCGGGTTCTTTTTCTGCGGCATCAAGGACGAGCCGGTGGTGTGGGCATCGCTCAGGGAAACGAAGCCAAACTCGGCGCTGGCCCAGAGGATGACGTCTTCGCTCAGACGAGAGAGGTGGACGCCCAAGAGGGAGATGGCGAAGAGAAGTTCGGCGACGAAATCACGGTCGCTGACGGCATCCATGGAGTTCTGCGTCACGGAGGCGAAGCCGAGCTGCTGAGCGACGAATTCGCGATCGATGATGATGGTGCTGCCGGCCAGGGCACCTGAGCCGAGGGGCATGACGTTGAGGCGTTTACGGCAGTCTGACAGGCGGTCGGAGTCACGAGACAACATCTCCACGTAGGCGAGGAGGTGATGGGCGAAGAGCACGGGCTGGCCACGCTGGAGGTGGGTGTAGCCGGGCATGATGGTATCTCCGCCGCGCTCCGCGCACTCGACGAGAGCCGCCTGCATGGCGGAAACGAGATCGAGGATGCGGCTGATTTCTGCCCGACAGTAGAGGCGCACGTCCGTGGCCACCTGGTCGTTCCGGCTGCGGGCGGTGTGGAGTTTGGCACCGGCGGGGCCGATGCGCTTGGTCAGCTCTGACTCGATGTTCATGTGGACATCTTCGAGCGACTCCTTGAACTCAAAGTTTCCTGATTCGATCTCGTGGCGGATGGCGAGCAGGCCTGTTTCGATCTGCTGCTGCTCCTCCGTGGTCAAGATGCCTGCTTTGAGCAGGCCTTTGGAATGCGCGATGGAGCCGGCGATGTCATGGGGGTAGAGCCTCCAGTCAAACGACACGGATTCTCCATAGCGCTGAACGAGAGCACTGGTTTCCTGAGCAAAACGGCCTTTCCACATAATTTCGAGGGCGCGCAGACTAGCGGCTTTCAGAGTTGGTGCAACCCCTGTGGCAAGGGGGCGCAAACAGCCGTGCATGCCGGCCATGCGCAAAATCTGCATTAAGTCCGCATTTGCCAGAATCGGAGTTCTTGTTAATCTCATTGGATGTTCTGCGACAGAGTCTCAGTTGCAGGACCGTTTTAATTTCATGTACGCCGCCACCCTTGCTGAACTTCCTGTTGGCACAGATGCCATCGTCCAGGCCATGCCCACGGGCCGAGCCGGCCTCACCCGGCTGCGTGAAATGGGCATCGTCCCGGGTACGCGCGTCCGAGTGACGCGCCGTGCGCCGCTGGGCGAGCCCATCGAAATCTGCGTGCGCGGCTCGCATCTTTCCATGCGCAATCATGAGGCGGCATTCATCGCCATCTCCCCCGCCGCCGCATGAGCCAGGCCACGTCTGAACCGCCTCTCATCGCCATTGTGGGGAACCCGAACTCCGGGAAAACCACGCTTTTCAACCTGCTCACCGGGCTGAAGCAGAAGGTGGCCAATTACCCTGGGGTGACCGTCGAAAAGAAGATCGGCGAGTGCTACAGCCAGCATGGGAAAAAACTGCGGCTGATCGATTTGCCCGGTGCTTACAGCCTGAATGCGCGCTCGCCGGATGAAGCCGTGCTGCGCGATGTTTTGCTGGGGCGCCGACCTGAAACGCCGCGCCCGGACCGGGTGGTGTGTGTGGTGGATTCGGCCAATCTGGAGCGCAATCTGTACATGGTGAGCCAGGTGCTGGAACTCGGACTGCCGACGATTTTGGTGCTGAACATGATCGACGTGGCGGTCCAGCGTGAGTGGCGCATCGACGCGGCCAAGTTGTCCGAACTGCTCGGGGTCGTGGTGGTGCAAACCCAGGCGGTGAGCGGTCAGGGGCTGATTGAGCTCAAGCTGGCGCTGAGTCGTGAAGACCTCACGCCGCCGAAGTGGCAGAGTGCGAAGCTGCCCGAGGGGATACGCGCGGCCTTGGAGCAGTGCCGTGGGCCCTTGTGCCAGACGGGGGCGATCCACAGCCGGGCGTCGTTGCTGGAGCCGCTGTACCTGCTGTCTGATCATGATCCGACGCACTACGGCATCGCTGACACGCAGATTGGGCGCATTCATGAACTGCGCGGGCAGATGGAAGCGAGCTTTCCGGGCTGGGAGGACGAACTGGTGGCGGAACGCTACCGGAGCATCGAGAAACTGTGTGAGCAGGTCTTGAAGCGGCCTGATCAGGAAATTGAAACCATCACCACAAAGATTGACCGTGTGCTGCTGCATCCGGTGCTGGGATTCGTGAATCTGCTGCTGGTGCTCGGGCTGCTGTTCTTCCTGATCTTCAAAGTTGCCGAAGGGCCGATGGGGTGGATTGAGACCGGCTTTGCGGAACTGGGGACCTGGGTGGAGGGGCTGATGTCTGCCGGGGATTTTCGCGATCTGATCGTGAACGGGGTTGTTCCCGGAGTCGGTGGCGTGGTGATCTTTCTGCCGCAGATTCTCATCCTGTTTTTCTTCATCGGCATCATGGAGGACACCGGCTACATGTCGCGGCTGGCCTTCATCATGGACTGGGCGATGAGCAAGGTGGGGCTCAACGGCAAGTCGTTCCTGCCGTTTCTGAGTTCGTATGCCTGCGCCATTCCTGGCGTGATGGCGGCGCGAACGATTGACAGCCCCAAGGACCGGCTGATCACCATCTTGATTGCGCCGCTGGCCTCGTGCTCGGCGCGGTTGCCGGTGTATTCGCTGCTGATTGGGGTGCTGTTCCCCGTGGGCGAAGTGGGTGCGCTGACGCAGGCGGGGATCATGCTGGGGCTTTATGCGCTGGGCACCTTTGGTGCGTTCTTCTTTGCCTGGGTGTTCAACAAGTGCGTCATGAAAGGCGCGGCGAGCCCGATGATTCTGGAAATGCCGTCTTACAAGATGCCAGCGATCAAGAGCATCCTGCTGCATGTGTGGCAGCGTGCGAAAATGTTTCTGGTGCGCGCAGGGACGATCATCATGGGCATCTCCATCATCATCTGGGCGGCTTCGACCTATCCAAAGACCGCCACGGAGGACAAGGCGCTCCAGCTTGAGAACAGCTTTGCGGGGCGTGCCGGAAAGCTGATTGAGCCAGCTATCGCGCCGCTTGGGTATGACTGGAAGATCGGCATCGGGCTGATTGGCAGTTTTGCGGCCCGCGAGGTGTTCAATTCCACGATGGGCGTGGTGTATGCCGTGGAAAGCGGGGATGACGACAACCTGACGCCGCTGCGAGACAAGCTGGCATCGGAGCGCCGACCTGATGGGCGGGCGGTCTATACGCCGCTGGTATGCATCAGCCTGCTGGTGTTTTACGTGTTTGCCATGCAGTGCGTCAGCACCATCGCCATTGTGAAGCGTGAGACGGGAAGCTGGAAATGGGCGATGTTTCAGCTCGGATACATGACCGGAACGGCGTATGTACTGAGCCTGCTGATCTTCCAGATTGGCAGTGCGCTGGGCTATTAACCTTTTTTAACCATGAACGCAGACTGGCAATCCATCGCAGCGATCGCGGTCGTGCTGGTCACGATCACGCTTTTCATCGTCCGCTCCGCCAAACGCCGGAAGAAGCCGGGCTGCGGTGGGAGTTGCGGGTGTGGGAAATGAGGCGCAGAATGCGGGATGATTGCGATTGATCTCTGCACGTTCGATCCCGGGGTAGCCGCCAAATCGCCTTCGGCCTTTGCGGCGGTGGTGGTGGATTGTGTGGAGGCGTCCTGGGACGAGGGGGCAGACCTTGTGCTGCTGCCGGAGTTTACCTGGGTGGGACTGGAGCCGCTGGTGGAGCCGAGAACCCTCCAACGAGTGGCCGAGGTGTTTTGGGGGGAAGTGCTGCCGGCGCTCAAGTCGCTGCTGATCCGTCCGGGCAAGGCGGTGGTGCTGGGTACGGTGCCGTTCTGGGATGCGGAACGCCAGGAACTGCGCAATCGGGCCCCGGTGCTGGTGGAGGACAGTATGCTCTATCAGGACAAACTGCACCTGACGCCGTGGGAATCCGAGTTTTCGCCGGGCACTGAACTGCGCCTCTGGGAATTTGCCGGGCTGCGTTTTGCGGTGGTGATCTGCCTGGACATTGAGATTCCCGAAATCAGCACGCGGCTGCGCGGAGCCGGTGTGGATGTGATGCTGGTGCCGAGCGCCACGGAGACGGTGCTGGGGGTGGAGCGGGTGGACCGGTGCGCCTCAGCGCGTGCGGTGGAACTGGGCTGCGTTGTCGGGGTTTGTCACCTGACAGGCAGAGCCGAGGCCGGGTTGATCGATGAGAATGTGGGCCGGACGGCGGTCTATTTTCCGTCTCAAGCGGCATTCCGCGAAGATCCACGATGGAGTGAGAGTGAAATTTATGAGAGCGGCATCCACAAGCAGCGGGTGATCCTGGATCCCAAGCTTCTGCAGGTCATGCGCAGAATGCCGCTGGAGACGAATCCGTCTTCATTGAAGAAGATGCCAGCCTTCGAGTTGGTGAGCGACTGAGCCTGGCGGGGAACTCAAGCCTTGGCTTTTCCCTTGTGGGATCCATGTCCGGCGACTTTCGTGTCGGATTTGGACTTGGAAGATTTCGACTTGGGGGCAGGCTTGTCGTGGTCAGGGCTGGCTTTACCCTTCGCCTTGGCTTCGTTTTCTTCGGCCCGCTTTTTTTCACCCTCGGAAGGTGCGATGCGCGCGATTTCGAGAGGCTGAGCGGCAAGCGTGGCGGGAGAGTTCAACGCAGGAGAGCCATCCACGTCATCCGTGGCGGTGGCCGGCTTTTCTTTCTCGCCGGGAGGCAGGGCACCTTTGGTAATGACCACTTTGGCTCCGACATTCACGGTGTTGAAGAGATCGACCACATCCTTCATGCCCATGCGTACGCAGCCGTAACTGGCGGGTTGGCCGAGGCGGTTTTCTTCCGGGGTGCCGTGGATGTAGATGAAACGGTTGAAGGCGTTTTTGTTGCTGGTTTCCATGCCACGCAGCCAGAGGATGCGCGAGACGATGGGATCGCGGCCTGGAGCATTGGGTTTAAGCACCTCGCCATTCCAGCGGCGGCTTTTCAAAACGGCTCCGGCAGGGAGGCCCTGACCGATTTTGGCAATGACTTCATGCTGACCCAAAGGGGTGCGGTTGCTGCCTTTCTGGTCGCCGAGGCCGAACTTCGAAGTCGAAATGACGTACTGTTTCGTCAATTTGCCCTCGCTGTAGATGCCGAGTTTTTGATCTTTGACACTGACCACCACATCGCCTTTGGGTGAGGATGTGCATTGACTGAGCGCTCCAGCCACCAGGACAGCCCCAACGGCCTTCAAAAGGCAGTCATTGAAACGGGATTTGTTAGAAGTCCGGCTAAAAAGCGGCATGAGCTAGAAGAATGATATAAGCTAAGATGTTCGCAACTCTGAATTATACGTTGGTCAACGTCAGTAACCGAGCATGTATTTCGCAAGACCCGTGCCATTTGAACGATTGATGCTTGGCCAGCTCGGTAGAATATCACTCTTTTCCCCGCTTTCAACCCCCGCAAACATGGAAGATCCCCCACTTTTAATCCGCCCCTATCAGGACAAAGACCTGACACAATTGCGCCAGATCACCGTGGCTTCGTTCGGCAGCGTTGCTCTGGAGCAGATGCTGGAGCACAAATTTGGGCTTTGGAACGGGCGAGACTGGAAGGTGCGGAAGGCCAGCCACATCGACGAAGACGTGGCCCAGTGCCCGGAGGGATGTTTTGTGGCGGAGCGGGGCCAAGAGATCCTCGGTTACATCACCACCCGGCTGGATCGGGTGAATGAACGGGGCCGCATCCCCAACATCGCCGTGGTGGAAAGCGCCCGGGGACTGGGGCTGGGGCGCCGGCTGATCCAGCATGCGCTGGATTACATGCGAGACGAGGGCATGAAGCTGGCGCAGATCGAAACCATGGCCTCAAATGCCATCGGCCAGCACCTGTACCCGAGCTGTGGATTTGAGGAAGTGGCCCGGCAGGTGCACTATGCGATGAAGCTCTGACCCGGCCCGTGGGACGTCTGCGGGTTTGCATTGTCGCCCAAACTGGCCGATAGACCGCGCCTCCTACCTCTAGAAACGCTTGTGACCACCCCACGCAGACCCGAACACGCCCCGAAGAAACCCTCCCTTTTCAGCCGATTTAAAGCCGGACTGAAACGTGTCATTGGCGGAGGCAAGAAGAAGGAAGCGGCTCATGCACCCGCCAAAGAGCACGGACATTCGAAGGACCACCATCCCGCCACGATCCATGCCCATAAACGTCCGCATGACGACAAGCCACGGGAGCACGCCCCGCGCCAGCCGCGTGAAGGCCGGCCACCCCGTGAGCGTGGTGAGCGTCCGGAACGCCCAGAGCGCCAGGAACGTGATGGCCGCCGCGGTCCGTCGCGTGGCCGGGAGCGTGATGACAAGCGTCCGCCGCGTGGTCCCCGTGAGGACAAGCCCGAACGTGTGAATTACACCTCGGTGGCACCGCCTGCGCCGCCACCTGTCCCCGAAGGCCCTTACCCGGAAGCCTTTGAAGTGCTAGGTCTCTCGCCAGCCGTGCTGGCTGCCGTGCGTGAAACCGGCTACACCACGCCCACGACCATTCAGGAAAAATCGATCCCCATCATCCTCATGGGCAAAGATGTGATCGGTGCTTCGCAGACCGGCACAGGCAAGACCGCCGCCTTCGCGCTGCCGACACTGACTCGCATGGGGGCTCCTGGGAAATTCCGGGTGCTCGTGCTTGAGCCGGTCCGCGAACTCGCCGCGCAGGTGGTGGAACAATTTGAAAAATACGGCAAGCACACGGGGCTGCGCGTTCTTCTTGTCCATGGCGGAGTCGGTTATGACAAGCAGCGCAAGGGGCTGCAGGAAGGTGTGGATATCGTGGTCGCCACGCCCGGACGTCTGCTTGATTTCATGCAGGAAGGCATTGCTGACCTGCGCAATGTGGAGGTGCTGATCCTGGATGAAGTCGATCGCATGCTCGACATGGGATTCCTTCCTGACGTGCGCCGCATTGTGGAAAAAACACCGCCTGCACGCCAGACGCTGTTTTTCTCCGCCACGATGCCGCCGCAGATCAAGAGCCTTGCGGATTTCGCCCTCAAAGATCCTGAAAGCGTCGAGGTGGGCATCCGCTTCTCCGCTGCTGAAACCGTGAGCCACTACATGTATCCGGTGGCCAGCGACCAGCGCATGGAGCTGCTGCTGGCGATCCTGAAGCAGACGCATTTCGAGAGCGTCATGATCTTCACCCGCACGAAGGTGCAGGCCGACCAGATCTACTCAGCGCTCAATCAGCTCAATGAATACAAGGTGGCTGTGATGCACTCCGACATCGGCCAGCGTGATCGCGAGCGCGCGCTGCAGGGCTTCCGCAATGGTGAATTCGAAATCATCGTGGCGACCGACCTGGCCGCGCGTGGTTTGGATGTCAGCGGCGTGACGCATGTAATCAACTACATGGTGCCCGAGCATTCGGAAGACTACGTGCATCGCATCGGGCGCACCGGTCGTGCGCAGAAGGAAGGCGATGCCTTTACCCTCTTCGCCGCCGATGAGCTCATGAATGTGGCCTCCATTGAGCGCCTCATCAGCCAGAAGATCGAGCGCCGGAAGCTTGAAGGATTCAATTACAAATACACCACCGCACTCGACGACGAAGATCGCGCTCGTGCGATCCTCACGGGCCGGAAAAAGAAGAAGCGGCGGTAAAGCGAAGACAGCCCAGGCGTTGAGCCGCTCGTGATGCAAAGCGGGCGGCGGTGAGTCTGGCTGGCGCGCTGAACATCTGATGCAGGGCGGGCGGGACGCCGAGCCACGGGTGAGCGCTGATCAGAAGGCCAGTGCCGGGCCCTGCTGATTGCGGACAAATTTGAGCACGGCTTCGGTGCGTGATCTGACGTTGAGCTTATGATAGATGGTCTTCAAATAATCCCGCACGGTTTCATAGCTGATGCCCATTTCGTAGGCGGCTTCTTTGGCGCTGAGACCCTTTACGAACAGCCCCAGCAATTCATTTTCACGCTGGGTGATGCCGGGGATGCGGGGCTGAGCCCTGGCAGCTTTGGTCTGGAAGGCTGAGATCACCACGCGAGAAATGGCGGGGCTCAGAGGACCTCCGCCAATCGCGGCGACGCGCACTGCTTCAAGCAGATGTTCGATCGGTGCGGTCTTCAGCACATAGCCGCAGGCACCGGCCTTCAGCGCGGCGAAGACCTGCTGCGGGGTGTCGTCTCCGGTGAGCATGACAAAAGCTGTGGCGGGCATGTGGGATTCGAGCATGCCGAGGCAGTCGATGCCGGTCTTTCCCGGCAGTTTCATGTCCAGCAGCACGACGTCCGGCCGAGAGCCGATGATCGATGCCACGGCCTGTTCGGCGTTGTTGAAAACATCCAGAAGTACAAAGCCATGCGCTGGCACCAGAATTTTTCTCAGCAACGCCTGAAACTGCGGATCATCCTCGACACAGGCGACACGAATGGAGGGTGGGGTGCTCATGATTTGGGAAGGGCAGAAGGAACACGGGAAGTGTGTTACACTGGTACGCTCCGAACGAAACAGGCCGACCGCAAGCCGGGTCGGTTCAAATCAGGCTTTGGAAGCAAGAATGAATCGAGGTTTAGGCTCGGCTAAGCGTGATTCAGCTCCAATGAGGCCGATTGCTTATGATGTGCTGATTTTTTATGGCCTCCGGGACGGTGTCTCAGCCACAAGAATGGCTTTTCGACCCACTGATGAAGCGTTCAGGAGGATCAATGCGACCGAACCACGCAGAAGCATGAGCTGGACATGGCTCAAACTTTGAGGTCCTGGAAGCCAGAGAGCGATAAGTGACAAAAGGAGTGAGTGTGTCAGATAAAAGGCATCTGAAAGCAAGCCGAGGCGGCTGACCCAGCGCTGCTGACCTCACCTCTCACCCACCCCAACTGCGGGAACCTGTGAAAGGCTTTTCATAGACCTCCATGACACGTTTGGCATTGTCGTCCCAGTTGAAGCGCTTCGCATTTTGGAGGCCTGCAGAAATCAGTGCATCTCGTTGTTCACGATGCGTGGCCACATCCTGCATGGCGTGGGCCATGTCTCCTACATCTTCCGGATTGATGATGCGAGCGGCTGTGCCGACAACTTCGCCCAGAGAACCGCATTTCGAACTGATCACAGGACAGCCGCAGGCCATGGCCTCGATCGGCGGAAGGCCGAATCCTTCAAACAGCGAAGGGTAGATCATGGTGGAAGCAGCCCGGTACAAGTCCGGCAGCACAGCGTCCTCCACAAAGCCGAGGAAACGAACATCCCTGCTGTGACGGGAATTTCGAACCGCCGCATGGACGTGCTCAGCCCCATGCCAGTCGCTCCCTGCGAGCACCAGCAGCCATGGGGAGCCGGTGCGGGTCTTGAACTGATCAAACGCCTCAATCAACCGTGTGTGGTTTTTGGCGGGATGCTCAATCCGTGACACATAAAGAAAGAAGGGTTCATTCAACTGCCAGCGCTGGGCCACCAGAGCCTGCGCGGCGGCGCTGTCGCCGGGATTGAAGCGAGAATGGTCGATGCCGTTGAGTATGACGTTTTGCCGTTGCACAGGAACGCCGAAGTAGTGCTCGATATCCCTGGCAGTGCTGGTGCTCACCGCAATGATGCCGTTCTGCCGGCGGGCAAGATGCTTCACGATGATCCGACCATAAATCATGCGGGCGAGGTCATGCTTCTTCGTCACATGAAACGGGGCCAGGTCGTGAATGGTCGAGACGAGGTTGCAGTGGGCCGTGTGCACCATGCGGCGGTAGCTGGGGACGTGAAGCACATCCATCTGCTGCTGCTCCAACCAGCGAGGCAGGATCTGCTGATGCCACCAGATGTTTCGCACGGCGGGGCGCCACTGCTCATCAACGGGCACAAGCTCCATTCTGCCACGAGCAAACTCGAAGAGAGGCAAATCCTGAGCGAGGGCGAGGATGTGAAATTTGACCACGTCTGCATAGGGCAGGAGAGCCCGTGTCAGGGCCAGAACGTATTGTGCAACGCCGGTTTTTCCGCGCTGGATGACGCTGGTGGAGATGGCGATTTTCATGAGGCTAGAAGGTATTCCATGTGTTCGTGACGCAGGGATTCATGCACGACCGGGCTGGCGTTGGTGAAGCGAAGGTGTATGTGCTGGCTGCAGGCATGATCTTTGAGGCGGGCCATGAGGCCCAGGCCGCCGCTGTCCATGAGCTGGACGCCCTTCAGATCAATGACGACCGGATTGCGGGCATCGGCAGCATTTTGGATGACTCCGAGCGCGCCCCGCCAGAGACCATCCACACTGTTGGTGGTGACGGCGCCGGGCCAGTCGAGCATCAGCGGGACTGTTTTGGTGCCAGGTGGGCCGGGCGTGGTGCTGGCGTTTAGGACTTTGTTCAGCGCCTCTTCACGGTTTGCCGCCAGGCTGAAGATGGAATTGAGGCGGGTCATCTGCAGCAGCTTGAGCACCGCAGGGGAGACGCAGGCCAGGACCAGATGTTTGCCGGACTGGCGGCAGCGTTTCTGCATGCGCATGAGCAGCCCAAGGCCGGTGCTGTCGATGAATTGAGCGCCGCCACAGTCAATGATGATGCCTTCTTCAGGCCCTTCCAGGCAGTTCATCCAGATATGTTCGATGACGCGCACCTCGGCCGCATCCAGACGCTCCGGGCAGAAAAGTTCAGGGACGCTCGAAAGCTGGATGTCCGAGGCTTTGACCGGCAGGGGACAGAGTGGGGCGGCCGAGGTGGTGGGCTTGTTTCTTTGAGTCAGCCACCACTGTTTCAGAATCGTCAGTCCGAAAACCACGAAGTCCGTGGCGTAGCGTTTGAACAAACGACGTGGCTCCTGAAGCAGGCGGTACAGCCATTCGAGCCCGATCATTTGCATCCGGCGCGGCGCGCGCTGCATGCGGCCAGAGAGGAAGTCGATCGTGGCGCCCACGCCCATCGTGACAGGTGCTCCGGCACGCTGGTAGTTCATGGCGATCCACTTTTCCTCTTCCGGGCAGCCGAATGACACCAAGAGAAGGTCGGGACTGGTGGTGTGAATGTCAGCGCAAATGGCTGCATGATCCATTTCGTGCAACGGCTTGAACGGCGGGGACATGACGCCGGCAATTTTGAGCCGAGGGTGGCGCTCTTTCATCACCTCAACCGCCTTTTCCGCCACCTCCTTCTTCCCGCCGAGGAAATAGACGCTCCAATTCTTTTCTTCAGCGACAGCCAGGAGCTTTGGCAGGAGGTCGGAAGCGGCAACACGTTCTGGAAGCACATTGCCGATCCATCGGGAGGCCCAGACGAGGGGCATGCCATCGCATACCACGAGATGGGCATCGAGCAGAATGCGGCGCAGATCCTCGTCATACATGGCGAGTGCGGTGAAATCGACATTGGCCGTGGCGATGTAGTGAGGTTTGCGGGAGGCAATCATTGCGGAGATGGCCTCCAGCGACTGATCAGTCGTCACATTATCGAACGAGAGGCCGAGCATGGACAAGGACCGTCTGCGGCGCGGGGTGAATGCTGCTTCAGTTCTGTTCATGGGAGTTCCTTTCCGGTTGGAAATGCCGTGAGTAGCAGCTGCTGAGCTGCCGCCCCCGGCCGGGCCAGCCGAAGCGGCTGCGACAGATCTGCGTGCCACGTGCCCCAAAATACCAGCGGAGTGCATCCACGTTCGGCATGTAGTCCATGGCGCCGCAATAAATAACCGTGGGAGCTGTGTCGCGTGCGATGTCCGATGATTTGGGGCTGAAGTAGTCGAGATCGACCCCGTTGGTGACCCCTTGTAGGGGTACATTCAAACTGACCTCTGAGCGGATGAAGCTCTCATCATCCGGGCCGCAGACCCATTGCACAGAACTACGACGGGCGACCTTGTCCTCAAACGGGCGCAGTTTCCAGGACTGCCCGCGGTCTAGGAGGGATGTTTTGATTTTTTTGGGCATGCGGGCGTACTGCTCCTCCGGAACCTGGAGATCCGCCCGACTGCGGTCCACGCTCAGGGGTATTTTAAAATGATCTTTGAGGAAGTCCTGAGCCATGACGATGTCGCAGACATGGACCATGTCGTATTCGTTTTGGTCAAGCATGCTGCCGATGGTGTCTGCGAGCTGAGGCAGCCGCCAATGACGGATGGTCGTGGGGAGGGAATTGAGAAGACGGTCTGGAAAAAGACTTGGCCAGGGAGGATGCTCGAAAGGAACAAAGACGAGCTTGCGGCAGAAGTATTCGAAGATGCCGCGATGCCCCAGGCGCTCGCCTTTTTCGGGGAGAGCGATCAAGTCGATCGTGTGATTTCTGGCCAGCTCACGCAGCAGGTGAAACACCCGCTGACAGGTGCCGTGATCGATCGGGCAGGGGATGCAAGGGTAGACGACCAGAATGTGCATGAGCAGTGGGAACTGCCTGTAACAAAGCTGAAATCATGAACGAAAGCATCGCCCGCAAGTGGGGGGAGCCGAGGCTAGTTGAACCGGTTCCAGAGCGCCGTGTATTGCTGGATGGCTGAGGGTGTGGCGTGGCGTTCGGTCCAAAGCATTCTCACGAGTTCCTGGAGCAGATGCTCACGGGGATAACGAGTGATGCCTGATGGCATGCCGCGTGTGCGGAAATGGATGAGCAAATTTTTCCACAACGGTACTTCTGGGCACTTGTTGGTCCTGGAAGTGGTGTAATCCACGGGTGTTGACAACTTGATTTCCAAGCGGCGGCTTTCGAGCTGGAGAAAGATGTTCTGGGCGAGCTGGGACAAGGCGGAATGCTGCTGGTGCAATTCGTCACGCGTGTGGGGCGAGCGCTGCGGATGCAGCTTAAACTCCATTCCTGCGGCATGGTGAGAAAGGAGTGATGGATCGACTCCCGGGAGTTCCTGAAGCCTGCGGTGGCGTTCGCGGCAGCTCCAATGGTAGAGGCCCGCCATTGTCAGCACGACGTCGCCCAAGGCGAGTTGTGCCTTGGCCAGATAGCGTCCGACAAAATCAGCGTCTGTGGCGGTGAAGTCTTCCTGAGCGAGTCTCGTGCTGGCAAACAACAGGCCGGAGCAGCGATTGAAGATCAGCCGTGTGGCTTCATGCAGAGGGATGCGGCCGGCGTCGCGGTGGTGATCGCATCCGGAAAAAAGTTTGTCGTCGCCAATGATCCAGCGGTGACCCATGACCAGATCGTAGTAGAACATGCTGACAGGGCTGCGACGCAGCCGGGCGATGGAAAGAATTTTGAAATCGACGTCCAGGCCCACGGCATGAGAAAGCGATTCACCAAGCTGGTGCAGGGCGGCCTTGAAAAGGCGGTCATTGCTCGATGTGCTGCCGCGGATGAACACGAAGAACTCCATGTCATTGCAGGGAAGGTCCTGGCCGTTTTCACGCAGCACGCCGCCTTCGCCGCGGCCATAGCCGCCGGCAAGTGCCAGGCCTTCGAGCTTGCCTGCCGGTATGATACGTTCAACTCCCGCACGTACGTGCGTGCAGGTGACTGCCAGGTGCTGCTCCAGTCTGTCACTGCCGTCGATGGTGAAGCGCGCACTCATGCAGGGATGGAGTCACGCAGGTATTGCTCGACCTGATCCATGATGGGAGCCATGGCAAAACGCTCATGCACTTCATGGTGGGCTGTCTGGGAGATGCGCGTGCGCAGATGGTCTTCGGTTTGCAGCAGCAGGATGCGCTCGGCCAACTCAGTGGCGGCTCCAGCCTCATAAGTCACGACGTTTTGACCGTGGCGGAAGAGTTCGCGGCTGCCGCCGGTCATGGTGCCGATCACCGGCAGGCCGCAGGCCATGGCCTCAAGGGGGGAAAGGGCGAAGGGCTCCTCCCACTCGGAGGTGAAAAGCAGGGCATCGTGGGCGCGATAGACGTCGGGCATTTCTGAGGGGGCGGCATTGTGCCATGTGACCGGAAGGGAGTTTCCCGCAGAGAAGTTTTTCAGCATGGTCACGTAGGCATCGTCCCCCCTGCCATAGACATGGAGTTCACCTGCAAAGGAGTTTTGGAGCAGGAGCACTGCGCGCAGAGCCGTCAAAATGCCTTTGTCTTCGGCGAGGCGTCCCACCCAGAGCCATTTTTTTGGAGGACGGGTCACCGGTGTTCCGTGGAAGTGCCGCGTATCCACCGGGCAGTGGATGACGCCGCCATGCATCACATCGTAGCCTTGCTGAGCGGTGAGTTCGCGCAGACGAGCGCTGGTGAAATAGAGCCGATGAAAACGGATTTCAGAGACGGGATTGGTGGGAGCTACGGCATCACAGCGGCGGCGGACCCCGGACAGCGTCCAAAGCACGCGCTGCACTCGTGATGCGAATGATCCCTGGCTGCGATTCCACCAGTCGAGCCAAGCATCGCCGGTAAGACTGCGCAAAATCCAATGATCGCCGACATCGTAGACTGTGGGCACACCACTCTTCTGCAAGGTGAGGCAGAGCGACTTGGACAGGCCACCCATGCACCAGACATGGACGACATCCGGCTGCAGGATGGTGAGCGCCTCACGCAAGGTGTGGTTGTTGTACAATTCGAGATGCTTGAGGGCCCTTAATCCCAGCCATGGGTGGCCGTGATAGCCGTGAAGGCGCAGACTCCGATCGACATGAGGCTCCGCGATGGGAGGACTGCCCTGCACTCCATGATTGGACGTGATCACATGCACGTCATGACCGCGCAGGCGCAGCGCCTCCGTGATTGCGGCGCAACGCATTTCATAACCACCGACATGATGGGGCGGGTGAAGGTTGGTAAGAACGAGAATTTTCATGAGGACACCTCCTGCGAACCGTCAGTCGAAGCGTTGTCGATGACGATCAGTTCCTGGTTCTGCCGGTTTTGCGTGACAAGTGCGGGCAGTGTTTTCTTCAGCGCCCAGGCTTCATTGAAGGAGCGCATGACGATGCTGATGAGGGGATCACTCATGACAGTTTGGCGGCGAATTGAACCGGCTTGCGGTGGGCTTTGCTTCTGAATCCTTTGAGTTTTTTCGCCTCGACCTGTTCTTCGTAAACACGTGCGACACAGTTGGATTTTTTCGGAAAGGGGGCGCAGATATGCTCGCCTGCTTTGCGCAGCGGGTCTGCGGGGGCAAAGCAGGTGCTTTGCGCCGAGACCTCAGAAAAAGCACATTGTGCCCCTTGCCACGAAGGTAAGACACATCATCGGTGAGAGAACTAATGATGAAGAGGCCGCGTCCATGATCACGTTCATCATCTTCCGGCAACTCCACCTTGTTCGGCCAGTCAAAGCCGCTGGTGTGATCGGTGATGCGGGCTTCGATGTCCTGCGCGGACAGGATTGCTTCGATGCGGACCGTGAGCCGGGACTGTTCGGGGGTGGCGTAATTCACAGCATTGTTCGCCGCTTCCGCCAGCACGAGCTCCCATTGCCGGCACTCGTCCGGCAGGATCTGCTGATCTGCCAGCCATTCAATGACCGAGCGAATGGCATTGCGCGCATCATCCAGGGTTGCTGGGAAATCGAGCTGGAAGCCGTCGAATTGCTGCTGAGGAATCGACATGAGCAATCAAGCGTGGATCATTTCAAAAACGCGATGAAGTTCTCCTTCGGGACTCTGCGCATGAAAGACATCCTGCAAGCGTGCTCCAGGCACTGCACGCGGGCAGATTTTAAGCAGAGAGGCGCCGGATTCCGTGATGATGTCATTTGCATCCCAGGCAAAATGGAATGGGAACACCCTTGCGAAATGTCGCACGCTGACATGACCGAGGTCCAAAGAACTGGAACTTGCCCTGATCATGCGGCGAGGGATGTCCAGCGTATCTGAAAGGAATCGGAGCCAACCTTGGATGCTTTCGATTCAGTCAGACTGACAGCCGGTGACGTGCCATCGGATCGTAAGGAGACGGGCGCTGAAATTGAATTCAAAGTCACAGCATCACCGGTCCGAAAACCATTTTCGGGTATGTCGGTGGGATGATCTTCAATGCCTTTTGTGCTGATGATGTACATGCGAAGAGAACTGGGTGTTCGCAAATATCGCCGTTCACGCCGGGCAGTCATTCCCCACAGATGCGGGGTATCATTCATCCCGAGCTGATTTATGGACGGCTTGCTCTTGCTTGAGCGGACTCAGTCAGATCCTCGCGCGGCAGCAAGCGAAGCTGGTGGATTTGAAGGGATGCCGCCGGTTCTCCTGCTGCCAAAAAGACTACCAACTGGTGGACATGCCGGGTGAGATCAGCCTCTGGCCATTGGATTTGGATTCGGTGGTGGCCAGGCTGCATCCACGCGCCGGCGCGAAGTCGTGACGCTTTTGGCCCTTCCAAATCCAGCCGCAAGCCCACTTCGACTGCCTCCGAAGCTTCCAAGGTTCCATCAATCTCCAGGCGATCAAAGTGAGTCCAGTCACGATTTAGGGCATCTAGATGCGCGCTGGCCGCTTGTCGACCGGTTCGCTTGAGGATCATACGGCCAGACGGCTTGGTTTGATGGTTGCTGGAGTCCGGGGCGGGTTCCATAGACCAGAAAAAGCCCCCTGATTTTCCGGTGAAATCCGTCAGGACGGGAAATCGCCTGTCGGCAAATTGCCGTGCCATCACGACCTGTGCGGTCCAGACGAAAGGTGGTGACAGGAGGCCCGCGACGGCCATGACTCGCATGATTACTCGCAGCCTTGTCGATCGAAACAGGACTGCGCTGTTCCAGAGCGTGCCTGCGACGATCCCTGCCAGGTCCCACATGAAATCCAAGATGTCTGCCGTTCGGTGGAACCAGGGCTGAACGATTTCCACCAAGGCAGCCAAAAGGCATGCAGAAAGAGCCGCCGAAAGCAGGCTGAGCTTGTTGCTGCCGGTGCTGGTTCGGAACAAAGCCTCCAATGCCACGCAGCAGATCCCCATCAAGGGTGCATGCATGCGATTGAGGCACTCGGCTTTCCAGCCTGAATTCCAATCTTCTGGCAGCGGCAGCATGAAAGCGAGACCGAACCCGACCAGGAGGGACGAGCGAATCAAAGTGGGCAGAGATAAACGCTTCACACCGGGTGATTTCAAAGAGAACGCGAAACGCAGAGTACCGCGAAGCTAAAATCTGGCAATTGCCATGATGTCGAAGTAACGAAAAGGTTGGAGCGGGACAAGCAAGGCGGGTATTAGGGGCGAACACAGAGGCATTTCTTTATCGCAGTGGTTGCGGAGCGACCCCCCGCGGCTCTAATCCTGGAGTGAACACGCTTTTGAAAAACGCCCTGCAATTGACCCAGCCTTTATGTTTAATCTGGCTCCTGCTGGGACTTTGGCTGCTTCGCCAGTTTTGGAAACGCCGAAGCCGTGGCTTGTGGATGCCTGCCTCCGCCTGGCTGATGCTCACGGCAATCTCATGCACGCCTATCGCATCCGTTCTCCTGGCGAGCCTTGAGGATCAGATTCCCAAGGTTCCATTGGGCCAGCTCCCTGCCGCAGATGCGATTTTGTGTCTTGGTGGTGGCGCGGAGCCGTCATTGTCAGAGCCCACGGGATTTCATTTGAAAATTGGAGCTGACCGGCTGAGCACGGCACTCACGCTGGCGGCAGCGGGAAAGGCTCCAATGCTGATCCTCGGAGGCGGCGGCTTTCCGCATGAGGGAAGGATGTTTTCAGAGGCAGATGCGGTTCGTGACTATCTCTCAGCCCACGTTCCTCTCAACACCCAAGTGCATAGCCTGGGAGCGTGCAGCGACACCCATGACGAGGCTTTGAAGGTCGCGGATTTGATGAAGCAGCGCGGATTGAAGCGACTTTTGCTCGTCACCAGCGCGAGTCACATGCCGCGTGCGGCGGCCACCTTCAGCAAGGCAGGGGTGCAGGTGACTCCTGTTCCCTGCAACTATCACAGCAGCCTCAATCGCGTGGGTGATCTTCACTGGTTCCATTGGCCCAGCCACCATGGGTTTGAGATTTTTTCCTTTTGGATTCATGAGGTCATCGGCCACTATGTGTATCGCTGGCGCGGGTGGATTTGAGGAAGCCTGGTCCATTTTGGCTGCAGACCAACATGGCAGCCGTCTCGAGGGGGCAATGATGTAAAAATGGTAAGAGAGCATTTAAAAATGCACCATTCGTTTACGGGTGAAGAATGTCTGTTCAGAAGTCGATTTTCGCGATTCCTAGGCACGGCTCCGCTCCAGCATCGCTGACTTGTCTGTGAGTTGGACACGTTTAAGATTTCGAGTCTGCCTGGAGGGCTCCATGCCTGACGGGCTGCGGTCTCGGCCTTATGCAGTTCTTACCCGAAGATATGCAGGTATCAGACTGCCATACACGGCTCCTGCGTAACTAGCAGAACCTGCTAACTTTTGTGAAAAGTGCATTGCCGTAAAGTGGGCTTTGACAGCCTTCTATGTCGCCGCGAAATAGAAACTGATTTCATCAGAAATGGCACAAATAAGGCAATCCAATTTCATCAACTATGCGCATTCTCTGGGTCAAGACAGGTCCCCTTCATCCTATAGACACCGGTGGGAAGAGGCGCACACATGCGATGCTGACTGAAATCAGCCGAGAACACGAGGTCACCTACCTCTCGCTTTTACCCGACGGCACAGTGCTGGATGACAAAGAAGCAGATGATGAGTATGCAGCACACAAGATATGGATTTCCACCCGGATCGCTCCCAAGTGGACGTTTCAATTTTGGTTCGAATTGATCCGGAGCACAATTTTCAGTTCCAAACCCTACGCATTGGAGAAGTATGAGGTGCTCCCCATGCGCAAGAAATTGCAAGAGATGTCCGCCACGGGAGGGTTCGACTTGGTGATCTGCGACTTTTTGGCCCCAGCGTTGAACTTTGTGGGACTGCGCTTCTCAGCGCCAGCAGTGTTGTTTCAGCACAACATCGAATCTCAGATCTGGAAGCGGCTGGCATTAAGCCAGACTTCTGTATTGAAAAGTTGGTATTTTCGCATTCAATACCTGAGGATGAAGAAGTGGGAGGCAAAACTCTCCGCACTTTTTGACGGCGTGATCACAGTTTCTTCGGAAGACTCGGAGATTGCACGGACTGAATACGGCCTCACCAATGTTCTTGGGCACGTACCGACGGGAGTAGATGTGGCATCTTTCAGGCCGAGTGTTCAAGGCAATTCCGACAGGCCTTTCACCATTGGATTCCTCGGTTCCATGGACTGGCGGCCTAACGTTGATGCGTGCCTGTACTTTGTCCGCGAGATACTTCCGAGGGTCTGGGAGATGCTCCCGCAGAGCCGCCTCAAAATCATCGGGCGGAATCCACCCAGCAGTCTTCACAATCTGGCCTCCATTGATGCGCGGATTGAGGTAACCGGCACGGTTGATGATGTGCAACCGTATGTACATCAATGCCACGTCATCGCGGTGCCCCTTATGGCGGGTGGCGGTACCCGTATCAAGATTTACGAAGCGATGGCGATGGGGGTTCCAGTGGTATCGACAACTATTGGAGCAGAAGGACTGGCGGTCACGCATGGCGAGGACATTCTGCTTGCGGATGGCTCCGCCGACTTCTCAGCCGCGCTGGTTAAACTGGAGGGCGACCATGAATTGTCTTCGAAATTAGCCGTTAAGGCTCGCGAGCAAATGGAATTGTGCCATTCATGGGCCGCAGCCACGCGTTGCTTCATGAAACTGTGCATGCTGCGCCTCTCCTCAACATCGACATAAACCCATGTCTGCCGAACACGAACGCTCACCTGAACGACTGCGTCACCACTTTAACGTAGAGAAAGAACTAGCCCTCCAGATGCGGAGTTCAACACGAGCTGAACGTACGCAACTTTTCAAAACGCTCTATGATCAGTTATTTGAACGAGTGCCGGACCACCCGCGGCTGACACGGCGCGACACGCCCGAGTCAAGTCGCCGTAAAGTCGAATCTCAACTTCGTCTTCTACGCCCGTTCCTCAAAAAAGAGACTGTGTTTATGGAGTTTGCACCTGGCGATTGCAGACTTGCGGCAGCCGTGGCCTCCGATGTGAAGCGCGTTATTGGCATCGACATCTCCGACCAGCGTGCCCTGGGGGATCATCGCCCAGCCAATTTTGAACTCGTTGTCTATGACGGTTACGAGCTTGCTGTTCCCGATGCTACTGCTGACGTTATTTTCAGCTACCAATTTCTAGAGCACCTGCACCCAGACGATGTCGATGAGCATTTCGCCATGGTACGGCGCCTGCTCAGGCCTGGCGGGGTGTATGTTTTCGACACCCCGCATCGTTATTCGGGCCCACATGACATCTCGCGCTACTTTGGGACGCAATTGGTCTGTTTTCATTTTCAGGAATGGACCTTTCGCGAGATGCGCTCCCTCTTATTGCGTCACGGGTTTGGGAAGGCCTGTGCTTTTCGTTATGGCAAGCCACTAGGGAGTCGTATTTTGAATACGTCTAACGACATCCTTGAAAGGGTGGTGGGGATGCTGCCCTTCTCCATACGCCAACGCATTAGCGCCCACTTGTTTCCCTCCGTCACCGTGGCGGCAACACTTCACGAAAGCTCCTAACGGAAATCGGGTCGATCAATGAGCAAGCTTGTCATCTAGAAGGCGCAGCCTAGATGTCACCGCGCGATGCTGGGAGGGCCTGTCTTTTTCAGTCACACACTCCAAAGATGACCAATGACGGTCATAGAACACATAATCAATGCGCATCCATGGCCCACCTAGGCTTAGGGGATTGCGTGTAGCGCCTGGCAAAGTGAATCCGAACCCCGAGCCAGACGCCAAATGAGAATCCCCCAGTTCCTTGGTGATCGAACGGTGAATCCATCCGGTGCTTGGGGCGTTGAAGTCGCCAGCGACAATGCATGGGTTGGGATCGGTCCGCACAGCGTGCAAAATTTTCTCCACATCGGCCATTTGACCGTTCCAAAACGTCTGGTATTCCCGACGCTTTTTCGCCCAAGGTGTGCCAGGCACCCCCAAAACGCCCCACAAAAAAGCTCCCCGCTTATAAAAACTCAGAACGTCTCGTGGGGTTCGCAGGTGGACAACAAAAATGGAGACGGGATGGCCGTTCCAATCGATGACAAAACGGGCAGCCGCGCCATTCAGGGGTGATCCAGGACTGCCTAGCGCAGCACTCTCTGTGATCGGATAACGGCTGATCAAAGTGAGTTCACCCAAACTGACTCCATGTTTAAACTCAGAATAGTCTGGTGAACGAAGGAACCCATCAGCTCTCCCTGAAGCCTCCTGAAACGCAATGAGATCAGGATTTGTAGCGTTTTTAAACGGTTGGAGACTCTGGTTCATATGCTGCCCACGGTTGTAGGTCATAATTGTCAATTCGTCATCCAAATGCGGGCTTCCGTCAGTTGGCTTATGAACCAATCCATACCCCAGCCATCCCCATAGGAGCAAAGCCACCGTTGCAATCTGCGCCAGAAAAGATGGCCGATGAAAGATCAGAGCGAGAGGCAGCAGCACGAAGAATGGTAAAAGCCATGCAAGCGGAGGGACATAAAGGAGAAATGCCGAGGTTATGTTCTTTTCTCCCACCCAGCTCAGCGCAAGCCACAGAGCAACACAGAAGCCACAGTAAGTCACAGCAAGCGAAAAAATGGCTCCTCGAAAAATGCGCAATATGAGACTTCCCAACACGCCTTTTTCTGCGGCCGCGACCAGACGGTGCCCGAACCTGGCAACTTTTTGGTTAAACCATCTCTCACCCAAATTACCGCTTCCAGCATGTGGCGTGCCGGCCAATGTGACTGACGAAGACTCTTTAGCAGTTGCCAATTCCTTCCCTGTATCGGTGCTCATTTCTCCAATTTCAGGTCACCTTCATCTGCGGGCACCCCAGGAGTAACTTCTTTTTTGAAGTCTGAAGGCTTTGGTTGACCCAAGCTGGGAGAGGGCGATTTAGAAGACAACGGCGCAGTTGCGGTCATGGAGGCATCTCCGCCCTTCTTCTGCCATTCGGAATCCTGTGCTCCTTGCGGCTTACTGATTCCTTTGTTGTAAACAGCAATCGATACCATGCTGAACAGTGTCAGAATAAAGAGCATGAGGAGGGACTCTGCAAAAGTGAAGCCGCGTTTTGATTGGAGGATTGACATCTAGATTTGACGTAAGAGGGCTAAATTGGACACGCCAAGATTCACGTAGCGCTGAACGTATGAGACAGAGTCCGGAACTGGACTAAGATTGTTTTATTCCTCAATGGTTAGCATTATGAGCGTCCACATGTTGAAAGCGCATCGAAAAAAGCGGACTCTCCCTCTGGAGCGCTTTAGGAACAAAAGTCGAAGGCGCACTGCTCATGCCCTGTCCCCCAAAATAATTACCGTTTTTACTATGTCCAAAAGGTTGAGAACAATTTGACAGAGCAAAAGCTATCAATAGTGAAGCGGTCACACGAATGATCATAAAGGCGGCTTGGAAGTTCGCTGCAACTCAACAGAATAAGAAATTAACACCGCAACGATAATCTGGCGAATAACGACAATTACTCTTATCAATGCCTGTTTCAAATATTAATTTTTGATTTTTTAACGGAACGTGTACTTGAGCTAAGCTTCACGATTGCGCAGGCGGTATTCGTTACAACGGGGTTACTGATGCGGAATGGATCGATTTTAATGGCCTTGAAGCAACCATGCCATTCAAACGCGCTTTGGATAATTTCATATGATTCAGCTTGATATAACCATAATAATTACCGCCTACAATTATGGGCATTTCCTCAAGGGGGCGATCAAGGCGGCACTGGCCCAGGATCATCCAAATGTGCGTGTCATTGTGATTGATGATGGTTCCACCGATAACACGCCTGAAATTGCTGCTGAATTTGGAGACTCTATCACTTATGTTCGCCAGCAAAATTCCGGCCTCCCTAAAACGCGAAATGCCGGCCTCCGTGAGGCAAGGACGGAGTGGGTGATTTTCATGGATGCGGATGACAGACTTTCTCCTGAAGCGGCATCACTGGCTGTCAAATTTCTTCAAAAAAGTGGTGTCGCCACCAATCTTGTTGTTTTCGGGGAACAAATTTTTTCTGATGACCTGTATGAACCCGTTCATGTGGATGAGGGCGTCCTTCAACTCCCGCTTCAAGCCATTTCACTGAGGGATGTTGTGTTGCGCAATCGTTTTGGGATTTGCGGGCTTGCCAGGCGCTCAGCAATGTTAGAGGTGGGAGGTTTTAACCCTTTAGCGGGTGGATCTGATGACCGGGACATGTTGATCAAGCTTGCTCATAGTGGGCCTATCTATTTTCTGGACTCCCCCCTTCGGCACTACAGGATCCACTCGGCAAGCATGTGTCACAATACTGTTAAGCAGTCTGCGCATACGGACTGGGTCCTCAAGCATGCGAGAGAGAAATTCGGCAGTTTTCTTCCCCCGTCTGATTGGGCAATGGCTCGGGCCATTTTTCTCTATCAAGTTGCCTATAGCTTTTTCTTGGAGCGGAGTCTGAAGAATGCGGCGGGTGCTTGTTTACGGTCGATTGCCACGAAACCATTGATTTCCAGCTCCGATTTCTCCGCCATGCCTTTTTTAGCTCGAACTCGGCTACTTTTAAGACTGGCTTTTGAACTGACCTGCTTGCGGAAGCATTAGGTTCCATTGTCTCCCCTCAGCCGTGGCCAAGCGTTGATGAGAGGATTTCGCGTTTGAATGGTCACCAGCAAATCCCCTCATACTGCCAAGCAAGGGTGTCGAGTTCCCTCCAGCCATTCACATCGATCACGATCTGATCTGGACGGGCAGATTCCTTCAAGACCTCGAGAGCCACGCATTTTTGGGAAACCACGATCACGTCACTTGAATGTAGTACATCAAGCACTTCCAACTTCAAAAGTTGCGCCAGGTGAGGCATGCGAGCCTGAATTTGCTGCTCGTTGGCACCGATGAGGCGGGAGAGATTGATGTGGGGATCGTAGATCCGCAGCTCATAGCCACGGCCGAGCAGGGTCTCCGCCGCACTGACCATGGGGCTGCCGCGCAGGTCGTCCGTTTCCGCCTTGAAGGCGAGTCCCAGAAAGCCGATTCGGCGCTTCGCTTTACTCTCAATCAGGCTCACGAAGAGGTCCTGATGCGCGGCGTTGGTGGCAGCGGTGTTTTCGAGCAGAGGCAGGCTGAGATTTTTATGACGGGCGAAGGACTTCAGCGCAGAGACATCCTTTGGCAGGCAGGAGCCGCCGAAAGGGTTGCCGGGCTTCATGTAGTAGCGGGAGATGTTCAGCCGTGTGTCGGCACACAAGACTTCCATCACGCGGGTGCCGTCCTCCTCCAAATGCTTGCACAGGCGGCCTATCTCGTTAGCAAAGCCGACCTTCAGGGCATGGAAGTAGTTGCAGGAGTATTTGATCATTTCGGCACCTTCCCAACGGAGCAGTTCCGGCTTGCCGCCGAGCAGGTCGGCAATGTCGGCCGATGGCGCTGAGGTGCCGTCTTCTGTGCCGATGACGCTGAGAGAGGGGGATTGAAAGTCTCTGACTGCGGTGCCTTCCCGCAGAAACTCCGGACAGTAATAGATGGTCACCTGACCGGATTTGACGAGGTCGGCAAAGACGTCTGTACAGATCTTGCGGGTGCTTCCGGGCAGCATGGTGCTGCGAAAGAGAATTGCGTGCTTCTTGGCCGATTTTTTCAAGGCTTCGGCGATTTGGCCGGAGACATGGAGAACGTAGCTCAGATCGAGGCTGCCGGTAGGCAGGGAAGGGGTGCCGACGCAAATGATGCTGGCCTCCGACAGCGCGACGGCCTCGGCGGCATTCATCGTTGCGGTGATACGGCCGGAAGCGGTGGCTGTTTGAAGAAGTTGGTCGAGTTCGGGCTCAACGATGGGGGAGAGGCCGTCGTTGAAGGCGGCGACCTTCGAGGTATGGAGATCGACGCCGATAATGAAGTGACCTTTCTGCGCGAGGCATGCAGCGGTGACTGCTCCAACGTAACCGAGGCCAAAAACGGAGATATTCATGAAGGTGATCGAGGCGGAATAAAAGGTGCGGCTGCTTATGAAAGCTCAGGGCGTTTTTGCTAATGTGAGTTGATGGGAGGGCTCTGTGGAGGCTTACAGGCGTTTGTAAACAAGCAGTTTTCCAGCGGAGTCCGGGCCGCGCACTATGGGTTGGTCGAAGTCGAGTGTCCAGTGATCGGGCGCGTTGGATAGCGCGTGGTGGAGCTGCAGTTCGTGCTCTTTTCTCACGGACTCTCCGGCGGACAAATCGATGAAAACGCGGCGAATGTTGAGTTTGTCTAGATGAGCGAGTACTAGAGAGTCGTTGGGAAAAGCGAGCGTGTAACCACGGCCCAGCCAGTCGCTGGTGGAGAGTTCCTTGGTGCCGCGATAAACCTTTAGCAGGGAGGGGGAGCGCTGCGGGCAGTGGAAGGCGGCAGCAGCGATGATGGCGCCTTCTCCGCGCGGATCGGCGGCCACGAGCCAGTTGACGGGTGGTGTGCCGAGTTGCGGCACGCCGGAGGTTTCGACAGCCTGAGAGAAGCCGGTGACGTTTTTTTCAGGCCAACGCACGGTCAGAGCGAACGCAGCCAGCATGATGATATAAAATGCTGGCCAGCGGCCTCTGCCGAATCGCGAGCAGGACGCATTGACGGCGGTGACAGCTGCGATGAGGAGCACCGGAAGCACAGGCAGGAGGTAGCGAGTGCTGAAACCTGTGGGAACGAACAGACTGATGGCCGTGGTGCCCGCGAGCATGCCAATTCCAGCTGCAAGCCAGGTCGAGGTTTGTGGCGACCGCACGCAGGTGCGTATGATGAGCGCGAGACCGACGATGATGAAACCGAGCAGCAACCAGCCGACGACATGAGGCATCGAAGAGGCATAGAAGAGCGCGGCTTCCTGCGCGTATTCGGTCAGCGGCTGATGGAGCATGCCTTCCGAAGTGATGTGCGAGGAGTAAAGCATCCACGGGCCGGCGAGAATGGCCACAGGAAGGGCGGAGATCCACCACGAGGACTGTTTGATCAGCTTCCATCTTCCTGTGAGGAGCGTGGCGATTGGTGGCACGAGACAGAGGGCGAGCGCTGAACCTTTGGTGAGAATCGCCATGGCTGCGAGCAGGCCAAAGCCCAGCGCACGTCGCTTCGTGGGTCGTTGCATGTAGTCCGCCCACGCGGCGGTCGCCAGCAGGCACAACACGCCGAGCATGAGATCGGACATGACAAACTCCGCCTGCTTGAGTGTAAAAGGTAATGCTGCAGAGAGAAGGCCCGCCGCCAACGCTGCCGGAACCGGGAGAATGCGCGACGCGACGCGATAGATCAGGGTGCCAAGTGCGGCAGCCAAGATGGACTGCAACACGAAGAGGCTCTTGATTGATGCCATCGGCAGAAGCCAGGCACCAGCGAGCAGGTAGTAGCCGGGGGGGTAGTGTCCGAGAGCGACCTTCGGAAAGCTCTCGTAGTAGTTTTTGGCGAAAAGCATGGGTGACTGCTGCCAGCCGCCGGCCATGTAATCGCGGAGCATCAAACTGGTGACTGCATGTGCGGCTTCGTCAGGATCGCCAGCCAGATCGGATGTCCACGCGCCGTGCATGGACTGGAAGGTGAAGTGAAACACTAGAAGCAGCGCAAAGAGCGCCCAAGTGGAGGGACGGCGACAGGCGGTCAGAGTCATAATTTTTGGGCCAATACGAGGTACTGCCCCCCAACCGGGATCTTGCAGAGCAAGGGCTCGATGCCGCGCAGGAAACCCAGCGCGCCTGGGAACACAAAACAGGAGTCGGTCTGGAGGATCTTGAAGCCGGCAGCGCGGAGCAGTGCGCGTGATTGAAACGGAAAAAGCATCTGCGCATCTGCATCGAACGGCACTTTGCTCATCAAATAATGAACGATAGGGTTCCAGCGGTTGTTCTCCCAAAACGCGAATAGTCCGCCGGGCTTAAGCGTGCGCCAGACGAGGCGGGCGGCTGCGGCGCGCTGATCAGGCGGGATGTGATGAAAAACGCCGTTGGTGAAGGCCAGATCGACGCTTTCGGGTGCGATGACGCCAGGATCATGCATGAAGCGTGCTTCTGGCCAATTGCTCTCTTTTGTCGCTCGCTCAATGGAGGCCGACGAGGGGTCATAGCCGATGTAGGAAGTGATTCCGAGGCCACTTTGCAGAAACGGGGCCGCAGTGCCCGTGCCGCAGCCGAAATCGAGGCAGGAGGCTGCTCGGACTCCGCGCCGCTCCATCTGCCGTTTCAGCCACAAGACGCGGCCCTTGGCGAAGAAATCTTTGCCTTCGCCGGTCAGCGCCAGTCCGCGGTGGAGCGCTTCTTCATAGTTCGCCGCATAGGTGTCGAACTCGGCTGAGGTGGGGCTTTCGGGCATGGGAAAGCGGGGATCTTCGAGTGCCGTTGTCATATGGCAACTAATTCGACGATCAGCGTCGATTTTGACATGAAAACGCCTACGAGTTGACCTTGGGGGGGCACGGTGCGAAAGAGCGCGGCCATTAACTCCCTTCTGCATGAAAGATCTCATCGAAAACCGCCGCCATATCACTCTGTTTGGCAAAGCCAAGCTCGCGTGGTTGATTCTGAAAGAAAACGGTCTGCTTTGGTGCCTGGCTTTCGGCGTTTACTACATCAACAGCTCGATCGCCCAGAAGGCGTTTCAGTTCATGGATCATCTGCGTCGCAAGACGGGCATCCCCGGCATGAACAGTCTTGCACTCAACAAGGCGATCTGGGAGGCCTGGGACTGGAGCGCGGGGGGCGAGGAATGGAGCCCTTCGGAGGGGTGGAAGTCGTCCGTGATCAAGTGCGTGCTGGAGAAGGAGGTGCCTGCGGCGACTGAGGTGCTGGAGATCGGCCCTGGTGGCGGGCGCTGGACGGTGCCGCTGATCGCGCGTGCGGCGAAATACACTGGGATAGACATCTCAGCATCGTGTGTGGAGGTCTGCCGTGCCAAATTTGCAGGTGAGCCGAAGGCGTCCTTTGCCGTGGGATCGGGCATCGATCTCAAAGGCGTGCCGGATGACTCGATCGATGCGTTGTGGAGCTTCGATGTCTTTGTTCACATCAATCAGAACGAGGTCGAGAAGTACGCCGATGAATTCAAGCGCGTGTTCAAGCCGGGCGCCGTCGGGATTCTGCACCACGGCAGTGTCGGTGGTGCCATGGGTGGCTGGCGCAGCAACATCACGCACGACAGCATGCTGAAGCTGCTGAAGGACCGGGGCTTCGAGATTGTCTCGTCGTTCAAAGAGTGGCAGGACGGGAGCGAGACGCATCAAGCAGGGCTTTACCAGGACGTCATAACCGTCTTTAAGCTGCCAAAAGCATGAAGCCGGAAGCTCTGCGAGTGCTCCACGTGTTAGACTCGCTGGCTCCCGGCGGGCTGGAAAATGGCGTGGTCAATGTGGCGCGTCGTTTGCATGGTCAGGGTTTCGATATTCACGCGGCCTGCCTTCGATTTCGAGGCGACTTCGCCGCACGGATGCCGGAGCCCGACAAGGTCGTTGTCATGGACAAGACGAGCGGCTTCTCCTTGAAAGCCGTGCGCAAGCTGCGAGCGCACATGAAAGCGACCGGCGCGCACCTGCTGCACAGTCACAACCTGGGTACGCTCATTTACGCCGCTGCGGCCACGCTCGGCGGGCGCACGCTGCCGATCGTGCATGGCGAGCATGGGCAGTTGCAGCGCCAGGACCTTACGCCGAAGCGGCGCTGGCAGCGGAGGCTGCTGTTCTCTCTTTGTCGCCATGTGCATGTCGTTTCAAGCAGCGTTCGAGTGAACCTGCAAAGCCTTGGCCTTGATCCCCAGCAGCGCATTGTCGTGACACCGAATGGCGTGGATGCCGAGCGTTTTTCGCCTGCCGAGGCACGGCAGGAGTTGGGTTTTGCCGCTGACGATCAGATCGTTGGGATTGTGGGCCGACTTGTGGCGCTAAAACGGCATGAGATGCTCTTTGATGCCTTCACACAGCTCTCGCCGGAGTTTCCGCGACTTCATTTGCTTGTCGTTGGCGACGGCGGAGCCGAGCGAGAGCAACTGATTGAGGCGATGAAGCAGCATCCGCAGGCTCAACGCGTTCATTGGGTGGGACATCAGGACGACTTGCCAAAATACTACCGAGTCATGGACCTCCTGGCAGCGCCTTCCGAGATTGAAGGCCTCTCCAACGCCGTGTTGGAGGCCATGGCCACGGGGGTGCCCGTTTTGGCCCATTCAGCGTGTGGAAATGCCGAAGTCATCAATGATGGCGAGAACGGTTTCCTTTCGCAGCTGCACTCGGCGGAAGACCTCGCGACCGCATTACGAGCCGCGCTTTCCGATCTCTCCGAACTCCGCCGTCGCGGCGTTGCCGCACGCGAAACGGTGCTGAAGCGCTACTCGATGGAGGCCATGGCGGAAAGCTACCGTCAGATCTACCGCTTTGCGGCGGCCTGAACTCAAGCCTGTTCTTTCCTGGCTTTTTAAGCTAAAGAGGCGTTGAAAGAGATGACTGCATTTTTAGATGTCATTCTTTTCCGCACGCGGCGGAAGAGTGGGGGGCAGAAGGGGTTTTTTGACGGGGACCTATGCGTGTAAAAGCCAAAATTAACCCAAAAACGTTGGATATTCGCAAATGCTGGCTACAGACTGTTTCCGCCCCAGTTTATTTATACTGTAGTTCCAGCGAATCGTTCGAAAGACCATTCACCAAGGGCGGTAGCATTGTTTAATCTCGTGATAGCTCTGAATCAAAATTATATTTATTTTCGTGATCAAGGGGGCCAGGCGAAGAGCTTGGTGCAGTTGATCAGTCTACTCTTTGCATGAAGGTTCTTTGTGTATTTGGTACCCGGCCCGAGGCGATCAAGTTAGCTCCGGTGATTCGTGCGTTGAGTGAAACTCCGGGCATTGTGTGCCGGATTTGTTTCTCAGGACAACATCGAGAAATGGGCTTGAAGGCGCTTGCAGCCTTCGATCTCAAGCCTGACGTTGTCCTCGATACGATGGTGGCTGGCCAGTCGCTCGCATCACTTACCGCGCGCTTGCTGACGTCGCTTGACGCTTTGTATGAGCAGGAACGTCCGGACTGGATCATTGTGCAGGGGGACACGACGACGGCCATGACAGGAGCGCTTGCCGCCTTCTACCGCCGCATTCGAATAGCTCATGTTGAGGCCGGCCTGCGAACGTTGGATCGTTTTTCGCCATTCCCGGAGGAGATCAATCGTGTGTTTATCAGCCGGATTACGGACCTTCATTTTCCACCCACCGCAGCGGCGGCGGAGAATCTACGGAAAGAGGGCATCAGCGACGACATTAATATTGTCACAGGCAACACGGTCGTTGACGCGGTCTTGTGGATGAAAGGAAGACTGCCGAAAGAGCCACCCGAGGGGTTCGATGCAGAACTGATGGATGGCGGACGCCTGATTTTGGTGACCTGTCATCGGAGGGAATCCTTTGGAAAACCCATGGAGAATATTTGTGACGCGCTACTGGCCCTCATAGAGCGTTTTGATGATATTCAAATCTTGTTTCCGGTGCATCCCAATCCCGTTGTGAAGCAATTGGTTCTGGCAAAGCTGGGGGGGCAAAAGCGGATTTCGTTGGTGGCACCTCTGGACTATCTGCCTCTGCTGTGGTGCATGAACAAGGCGGTTTTGATTCTAACGGACTCAGGGGGAATTCAAGAGGAGGGCCCCTCGTTTGGAAAGCCCATCTTGATTTTAAGAACCACCACGGAGAGGCCTGAAGCCGTGACGGCAGGCTGCGCAGAACTTGTGGGAACAGACATCCAAACCATTGTTGAACGTGCGTCGGTCTATCTCCTGAATGAAGAGATCTGTCGTGACTTGGCAGGACGCCCCAGCCCTTTCGGAGATGGGCGTGCAGGTGAAGCAATTTCAAGAGCCTTGTGTCATGCTTCAAAAGTCTTAGATGATGACCGCTGCGCTAAATGATTGTATCGAGAGAACAAAGCTCATGCTCCCTCCCTCCATCCAGTGGCCTGACGGCAAAAAATTCGCCTTCACCATCTTCGATGACACCGATGCATCCACGGTGGCAAACTCCGCACCGGTCTACGCACTGCTCCGAGATCTCGGCTTCCGGACGACCAAATCAGTCTGGGCTCTCGAGGCGACGGAGCCGCCGGTCGTCGTTGGAGGGGCAACCTGCGCGGAGGGAGATTACCGTGCATGGGCCTTGCAGCTTCAGGCCGAAGGTTTCGAGATTGGCTTTCACAACGCGTGCTGCCATCACTCGAAGCGCGAGCGCACCCTGGCCGGGCTGCGGCGCTTCGAGGAGATTTTTGGCCATCCGCCGCGTTCGATGGCGAACCACACCGGCTGCCGCGAAAACTTGTACTGGGGCGCTGATCGAGTCACAGGATTAAACCGTTTGATCTATCAAGCGGCGACGCTCGGACGCAAAAGCAGATTCAAAGGCCATGTCGAGGGCGATGAATACTTCTGGGGCGACATCTGCAAGGAGCGCATCACCTATGCGCGCAATTTCGTCTTTCCGGACATCAACACACTCCGAGCCTGCCCAGTGATGCCGTATTACGATCCTTTGCGACCATGGGTTAACGAGTGGTACGCCTCGTCCGAGGGGGGCGTGCTCACTTCATTCCTCGAAACGCTTTCCGAAGAGAATCAAGACCGCCTCGAAGCCGAGGGCGGCGCTTGCGTGATGTATGCCCATCTCGGGAAATTTTTCCGCAAGGATGGGGTCGTCAGTGCGCGATTCCGTGAGTTGATGGAACGCCTTGCCGCAAAGAACGGCTGGTTTGCGCCGGTATCCGCCGTGCTTGATCACATCGTTGCGCAGCGCGGCCATCACACCCTGACCGATGCCGAGCGCCGCCGGATCGAGCGGCGCTGGCTCCTGCACAAATTCACACGAGGCGAGAGCTGATCTGGAAAAGCAATGAAGCTGCAGATCGTACGCTATGAAGACCGACATGTGGAGGCTGTGAAACGCCTCAATGCGCGGCTCGCCGCCGCCGGGGAGGCGTGGAGCTTTCCTGAGCGCACGCAGAGCAACTGGCTTCCCGACACAGCCGGCGAGGACATCGTCGAGCACTACTACATCGCCGAAGAAGGCGATGAAGTGCGAGGCGGCTACATTTTGAAAAGGCAGCCTTTTTGGATCGAAGGCCGCACCGAGCGAGTCTGCACGCTCTACCTTCCGCTTTCCGAAGGCATCATCAATCAGCGTTACAGGCTCCTCGGCCTTATCCTCATCCGCGACGCGCTTACGCGAAACCCGCTCGCGTTTTGCCTCGGCATGGGTGGCGCGGCTCGTCCGCTGCCACAGACTTTGAAAATGCTGGGCTGGCAGGTCCACGATGTGCCATTCTTTTTCATGCCTTTGTGCGCCGGGCGCTTCCTCACCAATCTGCAACCGCTGCAAACCAAGCCATGGAAACGCATGGCTGTGCGAGTGGCATCACTCACGGGAGTCGCGGCTGCCGGACTGGCGCTCGTGAAAATGTGGCGTCGAGCTCCGGGCAAGGTGCGACGCGCTACGACGATGGAAGTGGTCGAGCTCTTTGGAGATTGGGCCGACGAGCTGTGGCAGGAAGCACGACCAAACTTCTCGCTCTGTGCCGACCGAGCGCGCGTGAATCAGAACCGCATCTACCGAGACAGCGGGGGTGAAAACATCCGCGTGCTCGTGCGGAGCGAAGGAAAACCCGTCGGCTGGTTTGTGGCGCGCTGCCGTGCGATGAGCGGGCACAAATACTTTGGCAACATGCGTGTTGGCTCGATCATCGATGTGCTCGCACACCCGGGGCACGAGACACACGTCGCCTGGGCTGCGCGCCAGTTTCTCAACGCGCGGGGCGCAGACATCATCGTTTGCAATTTGCAGCATAAGGCATGGCGCGATGCCATCCTGTGCGCCGGCTTCTTCAAGGGACCGAGCAATTTCGCTCTTGCTGCATCGCCCAAACTCTGCGCGATGCTGCCACAGTACGCGGGGCGCATCGAGCACGCCCAATTCATGCGCGGCGATGGCGAGGGACCGACGCATCTTTGACCGCTATTTCTCACTCATCAGCCATGCCCGTGCCGCCTGCAGACGTCGCAAAATTGTTCGCCACTTTTGATGGCAGTTCCGCCGCGTATCAATCGCTCTCGCGCACGCTGGATGCTGCGACTGCGGAGTGGCCTGAGCTGCGTGTCGCCGTGCTTTCCACCTGCACGGCAGAGGTGTTGCAACCTTTCCTTATCGTCGAGGGCGCGCGGCGCGGCCTGCGGCTTAAGCTGTGGTTTGGACCGTTTGGCCAGATTGAGCAGCAGGTGTTGGATCCGCAAAGCCCCCTCTTCGCTTTTAAACCCGATATCATCTGGGTTTTCGCACGCCTCGAAGACTGGGCTGAGCGCGAGTTGCTGCAATTCGCCGCGCTAGAGGACGCTGCGCGCGCGGAGTTGCGTGATTCCATCATCAAACGCATCACCGCGGTCAGCGAAGCCGCTCGGCGAAACACAAGCGCGAGCCTGCTGTGGTGCAACTTTGCACCACCTCGTTTGCCTGGAGTGATGAGTGCGCCGGGTTTGTGCGATGGGCGGTCGCTGACTGCTTTTTGCAATGCGCTCAATGAGGAGATGAGCCGTGCCATTGCACTCGTGGCGGGTGCCTGGACATTCGACCTCGCGCGCACGATTTCACAATGCGGTGCGAGCCGATGGACCGAGTCGCGCATGGCATTGCTCGCCCGCATTCCGTTTTCCACCGATGGGGCCATCGCCCTTTCCCGAGCTCTTACACGAGTGCTGCGCGCAATACTGATGCCGCCGCGCAAATGTCTCGTGCTCGATCTCGACAATACGCTCTGGGGCGGTGTGGTCGGTGAAGTGGGCGCTGCCGGAATCAAGCTGGGCGACAGCTTCCCGGGCAACGCTTACGTTGCTCTTCAAAAAGCCGCGCTCGCCCTGAGAAATCGCGGCGTTGTTCTTGCCGTTGCAAGCAAGAACAACGAAGCCGAGGCTCTCGAAGCTCTCGCGCATCCCGATGGCATTCTGCGGCCTGGCGATTTCGCGGCGATGGAAATTCACTGGGAGGACAAGGCCACGAGCCTGCGCCGGATCGCGAGCAAGCTGAACATAGGCACGGACGCGCTCGCATTCTTCGACGACAGCGCAACCGAGCGCGAATGGGTGCGTGCGCAGATGCCCGAGGTCGGTGTGATCGAGGTGCCGGCATCGCCTGCCGACTACGGCGCGGCTCTCGAAGATTCCGAGATGTTCGACGCGCCGCTCATCACGGTGGATGATTTGCGACGAGCCGAGATGTATCAGCAGCAGGAGCAGCGCCGCGCGTTGCAACAGACGAGCGGCAGTGTTGACGATTTCCTGATGAGCCTTGACCTGAAAGTTCAGGTTGGCCCGGTGAATGCGGAAACTATGGAGCGCGTGGCGCAGTTGATCGCGAAGACGAATCAATTCAACCTCACCACCCGGCGCTACACGCACGCGGAGCTGTCTTCGATGATTGATGCGGGCGCGGTCGCGCTGTGGATGCGCGTGACGGATCGCTTTGGCGACAACGGTCTCACTGGTGCGATCATCGCCCTGCCGGAGGACGATACGGGCCTGTGGCGCGTCGACACACTGGTGCTAAGCTGCCGAATCATTGGCAGAAACATTGAAACGGGGCTGCTTGGCGTGCTCTGCAGTGAAATCGCCAAACGCGGCGCGCACACTTTGAAAGGCGAGTATCTGCCGACCGCGAAGAATGAGCTGGTGAAGGATTTTTATCCGCGGCACAAGTTCGCGGCCGATGATTCGGACGGCCGTCTATGGCGCAGATCGCTCTTGCCGCTCGACAGTTTCACGATTCCCAGCTACCTGCATCTCACTTATGCCGAATGACACCATCGAAATACGATTGCGCCGCGTTTTTTCGCAGGTGCTTGGCCTGCCCGAGGAAACCGTGGACGACGCCACAGCGCCTGACAACACAGCGCAATGGGATTCGCTCACGCACCTGCGCCTTGTGATGGCTGTCGAGGAGGAGTTTGGCGTTACGATTCCGGCCGAGCAGATCATGGACATGATTTCCTTCAAGATCGCGCGGCTGATGGTCGAGGAGCAGGCTGCTTCCTAGCGAATGAGCGCGACCTTTCACACGGGGCAAATTTTTACCGAGCGCTTCACTCTTGATGCGGAGGTTGTGCGTCGCTTTGCGGAGTTCTCTGGCGACACGAACCCGCTGCACGTCGATGCCGGGGAGGCGCGCGAGTATGGATTTCCTCACGCAGTGGCGCACGGCGCGATCCAGGTCGCTTATCTTTCGAAGCTGATAGGCATGGTTGTGCCAGGGCCAGGTGCGCTGTGGACCGGCCATCGCATCGAATGGCTGCGGCCCGTCTTCGTTGGCAGTGAGATCGAGCTGCGTGTGGAAGTGAAATCGTGGTCTGCGGGCGCAAGCCTGCTGCAATTGAATTTCAGTGCGCAGAATGTGAAAGGAGAACTCGTCATGAATGGGGAAGCAGAAGTGAAAGTCGGACAAAAACTCGCGGCAGTGCGGCAGACAGGCGCCGGGCAAGCTCGTGTATCTCTGGTGACAGGAGCCTCACGTGGAATCGGCGCCGAGATCGCCCGGACACTCGCCAGTCGTGGACGGGTCGCGTTGCATTATCACACGAATGCCGCAGCTGCGAAGGCCGTGGCCGATGAGATTCACGCGGCTGGAGGGGAGGCCGAAATTTTCGCCGCTGACCTTTCCCAGGCGGGAGCCGGCACGACGCTCCTGCGCGATGTTGCTGCAAAGTTTGGCCGCCTTGACATCGTGGTGCACGCCGCGACGACACCCATCTCGACGACCACGCTTGAGCAGACGACTGCATCGCAGTGCGCTGCGTTCTGGCAGATCAATGTCGCCGCAGCGCTTGAACTTCTGCAGGGGGCCTCGCCATTGATGTCTGGCGGAAAATTTGGTCGCGTCATTTTTATGGGCACCTCGTATCTCTTTGGCGCGCCACCATATGGAATGGCCGCCTACATTTCCGCGAAACAGGCGCTCTGGGGCATCACGCGCGCTGCATCGCTCGACCTCGCGCCGCAGGGGATCACAGTGAACATGGTGTCGCCCTCGATGACGATCACCGATCTCAGCGCGCATGTGCCGCAACGGATCAAGGAAGTCGAGGCGATGAAAAACCCTTGCCGCCGCCTTGCCACTCCCGCAGATTCCGCAGCCGCCGTCGCGTGGCTCGCCTCAGATGAGGCAGCTTTCATCAACGGGATCAATTTGCCTGTGACTGGCGGTCCGGTAGTTTGATCTCCGTGTGGATTATCAGCTTCGCTTGCGTGCGAGGATGGCAATTACCCCGGCAAAATGTGAAACACCGGGGATGAGGAGCAGGCATTGATCCAGCCAGCTAAAAACGCGTTCGGTCCGGTGAAACCAGGAGTCGGGAAGCACCCGCCGCAGTCTGCTCAAGAGATAAAAGTGTCGCTCTTCCTCGATCACAAACCGGCTTTTGATCAGACGAATTTCGTCTGCGCTTAACTGGCGCTCATCGGGGCTGATATCCTTTTCGATGGGTGTCCGGTTGCGCAACCACTGGAGCAGTCCAGAGTAGGCCACCGGTTCTAAAAAAGCAATTCTTCCTTCAGGACGCAGCAATCGTTCCAGAGCGTCTAAAGCTTCCTGCGCGGGCATGTGATGCACGACCGACATAGCCAGCACTGCATCAAAAGCGCCATCTGTCACTGGAGCCGCGGCTGCATCCGCTACGATAAAATGCACACGATCCGCCACGCCCTCCAGAACTGCGCGTTCCCGCGCCACTTCGATCAAATCGGGAGAAACATCTATTCCTGTCACACGGTAACCGAGCAATCCAAGGCGGCACGCCATCTCCCCGCTGCCGCAGCCAAAGTCACAAATATGCTCAGGCTTGTGTTTTGTCAGGAAATGAATCACGCATTGCGGGTAGTTGGTTTTCCATCGGGTGCATGCGCGATAGCGTTCAATGAGTGCTCGAGGTGTCTTTTGCAGGGCTTCCCGCTCTCGCTGAGCAACAGCAATGTGGAACACCACTTCATTTTTTAGACGGTCATGGGTTGCTTCATGCATGATTCTCTAGATGGATAAGGGTTTCGCTTTCGTTTGTGTTCCATCATCGTAGTTTTCATCCTCCGCAATGAAAAACACCCTCCGTTATTTGGCAGACTTGGTCACCCTTCCCCTGCTGAAGTTCTCGTGCGTTGACCGGCTGGTTGGGTTTCTGTCTTATCAAAGACGACGTGTCACAAGGCGCAAATTGGAGGCCCGATTCTATGGCGCGGGCACGCATGGTGACGTGGTCCCAGACGGACCATTCAAGGGGTTCCGGTATCCTCCTCTGGATCAGTGGGCCTCCTGTCGCTTTGAGAAGATCCTTGGCACCTACGAGCATGAATTGCATGGCCTCCTGCACCGTCTTGTTTTGGAGAAGCAATACGACCTGATCGTGAACGTGGGGGCCGCGGAAGGCTTCTACACCGCCGGGATGGCCCTGCTGTTTCCGAAGGCGAAAGTGGTGTCGTTTGAGGCTGACGAAGGGCAGACTCGCTTTTGCCGGAACCTCTGCCAAATCAACCAGGTGTGGGAACGGATCGAGATACGTGGCCGCTGTAGCGCGGAGATTCTCGCCATGTTAAATCCTTTGGGCCGGGTGCTTGTGTGGATGGACATCGATACGAGCGAGCGGACGGTGCTCGATCCTGCTAAAGTACGTTGGTTGCGCGACGCTGACATTTTGGTGGAATTACATGATTGCATGGAAGAGGGAATTACTCCGCTCATTCAAGGTCGTTTCGAGCCCACTCATCGCATCGAGAAGTTCACCTCTAGGGGGCTTGAATACGCTCGTTATCCAGTTCTGCGTGATTTGCTGTTTCCTGAGATTGAGGCGCTTGTCGGTGATGATCGACGTGGAATGCAAGACTGGTTTTTCATTTAACCCCTAAACACAAAGCCCTGAAGCTTCATTCCACATCTTTGATCATGATTTCTTTTGGACGCCTTTTACTACCACGTGGCTTGCATGAGCGCCTGCAGGTGGATCGTTACCCCATCCTGCGCTTCATCCGTGCCGAAGCGATTCCCCTCATGAAGCCGGGTGTGAAAGTGCTGGATGCGGGTTCCGGCCGGCTTCCTGAGCAGACGCTGCGCGGAGAGATTCTGGCCACTGGCGCGGAACTGCACACGTTGGATTTCTGTGCAGGCGAGGGAGTGGACTTCGTGGGGGACGTCTCAGCCATGCCATTTGAGGCTGACAGCTACGACATAGTGCTTTCTACACAGGTTCTCGAGCATGTGAAGGATCCAGTTGGGGTCTGTACCGAGATGGCCCGCATCCTGAAACCGGGCGGTCATTTGTTCCTAACGACGCCGCAGTCATCTCCGATTCACAACGAGCCTTGGAACTTCTTCAATTTCACGCACTACGGGCTGGAACTCCTGTTTCAGAATGCCGGCCTCTCTGTGGTGAAAAAAGTGCCGCAAGGCGGTCATTTTGCGTTGCTTGCCTTCATGCTTCATTGGACCGTGCGCGTCATTGAGCGAAAGAAAATGTCCCCGCTCTTGAAGGTGCCGCTTATGCTGGCGTCCAAGTTCATGTTTGGTTTTGTGACCAAGATCATTTTGCTCTGGTTGGACTCATGGGACAAGGAACCGACCAACACGCTAGGCTGGAACTTTCACGGGCAAAAGCCTAAAGGAGTGTGATATTGCTCTGTTCTGCAGTCCAATTGCAGAACGGGACATCTGACGTTGGTGTGAGGTTCCGGAGACCATCCGCGAAGCGGTTGTATCGTAAACCAAATGATCTATCTCCAAGATTAACGTGAGTCAGCGAACCGAATCACTCCATACCATTGCCAGTACTCTCCCGAGAAACCGCTGGAAGTGGCTAAGTGACGGACCTTGAGCCCGGGAAAGCCACGCGCCTTCAGGGCTGGCGTCCCGTGAGGGAATTTCATGCCGCAACCCAGGCCACCTCTGCTTGGTATCGCACTCGCCACACTGACAAAGATGCTGACATGCTGGCATTCACGTGCCAACAGATTCATGATTACGCCGCGCAGGCCCGCCAAAAACGTCTCGGCCATACCCTTTAACATTGACTCCGACATGATCGAAGCCCATCGCTGCCGTTCCTGCGGCTCCACCCACTCCCTCCCCGTCATCGACCTCGGCCTCCAGCCGCTGGCCAACAATCTCCTTCACCCCGAGGATCTCGGAAAACCGGAGCCTCGTTTCCCGGTGGCTGTATTCGTCTGCGGTGACTGCTGGCTGATGCAGATAACGAATACTGTGCCGCCGATCGATCTATTCGGCGAGTACCTCTATTTCTCCTCCTTTTCCGATGCCATGCTGCGCCACGCCCGCGCCGCCGTGGAAAAACACATCGCGGAAAAAAAACTCGGAAAAGAGAGTTTCGTCGTCGAAATCGCCAGCAATGACGGGTACATGCTGAAGAACTTCGTGGAAGCCGGGGTCCCCTGCCTTGGCATCGAACCGGCGGCCAATATCGCCAATGTAGCGCGGAAGATAGGTGTCGAGACGCACTGTGCATTCTTTGGCAAGGAGACCGCACGGGAACTGCGTGAACAGAGAGGCCTCGCAGATCTCATTCTGGGCAACAACGTCTTCGCGCACGCGCCTGACACCAACGACTTCGTTGCCGGCGTCGCCGAGTTGCTCAAGCCTGATGGCTGGGTGGTGTTCGAGTTTCCCTACGGCGTCGAAATGATCGGTAAGGTGGAGTTCGACACGATCTACCACGAACATGTCTATTACTTCACGCTCACGCCCCTCATTCCGCTGTTTGCACGGCACGGCATGGATGTTTTCCATGTCGAGCGCGTGGCCATTCATGGCGGCTCCCTGCGGCTGTATGCGTGCAGACAGGGCAGCGAGACCATTCGTGGTACGGTTCGGCAAACGCTCGATGATGAGGCGCAGCGTGGGGTGAGCTGCGCTGCCTACTACCAGCGTTTCAGCGACGAAGCCGCCCGCGTTAGGGCTGATCTGATCGCCTTTTTTGAGGAGCAGAAGAAGGCAGGCAAACGAATCGCGGCTTACGGTGCTTCTGCAAAAGGCAGCACGCTGCTCAACTACGTGGGCGATGCGGCGAAGACACTGGATTTCATCGCCGACCGCAGCACCTACAAACATGGCCTCCTCAGCCCCGGCCTGCATGTGCCCATTGTGACCGCTGAGGAGCTCGCCGCCCGCCGCCCTGACTACGCCGTGTTGCTCGTGTGGAATTTTGCTGAGGAAGTCATGGCGCAGCAGCACGAGTTTCGTGCAAAAGGTGGCCAGTTCGTCATTCCCCTGCCTCAACTCACCGTGGCATGAAGTTTCACCCGACCGCATTCGAAGGCGTTTTGACTGTGGAGCCCGAACCGCGGCACGATGAACGTGGATTCCTGGCAAGGACCTACTGCGAGCATGCATTTGATGCGCACGGACTCAACACCCGCTGGGCGCAGCAAAATCACACTTCCACGCGTCAGAAAGGCAGCGTTCGCGGCATGCACTGGCAGGCGGAGCCGCTGCCGGAGATCAAACTTGTGCGCTGTCTCGTTGGCCGGGTGTTGGATGTGATCGTCGATGTGCGCCCAAACTCCCCCACCTTCGGGAAATGGCATGCCGAGGAGCTTTCTGCCGAAAACATGCGGGCTCTCTATATCCCGGCGGGTTTTGCGCACGGCTTTCAGTGCCTGGAAGAACACTGCGAGTTGTTTTACCTCATGTCAGAATTCTACAAACCGGAAGGTGCGCGTGGTCTGCGCTGCGATGATCCTCAGATCGGCATCGCCTGGCCACTGCCGGTGATCAACCTGTCCCCGCGGGATGCCGCACTGCCGAGACTCGACGGACTGTCATGAGAATCCTCGTTTCAGGTGCCACGGGCTTCATCGGTCGCGCTTTTTGCCAGGAGGCTGTCCGGCGAGGTCATCAAATCCTCGCGCTTACTCGTGATCCCACCGCGCAAATCGCCCCGGACGTCGAGATCGCTGTGGGCAGTCTTGCAGAGACACCTTGGGACCAGGTGGGCCGCTTCGCGCCAGATGCCGCACTGCACCTTGCGTGGGTCACCGGGCCGGGCAGGTATCTTCGATCGCCTGAGAATGAACAGTGGCTCGAGCTCAGCAAAGCCTGGTGCAGCAGGCTTATCAAACTTGGCGTGCCCCATTTCGCAGGGGCTGGCACCTGCATCGAGTATGCGGCTTCCAAGGAGCCGCTGAACGAAGACACATCCCCTCTCGCATCGTTATTTCCCTATTCAGCCGCGAAAGTGGCTTTGTATGAATGGTTACGTGAGCTTATCGTTATAGATTGGTCATGGTTTCGCGTTTTTTACCCTTATGGGAGCGGCGAACATCCGAACCGCTACACCAGTATGATGGTGCGCGACCTGCGGGCAGGAAAGACGTTGGCACTCAACACGCCTGACAGCATTCGCGATTACATCGAAATTCGCGACGTTGCCGCTGCTCTTTGCCACGCCTTGGAATCACGACTGCTCGGAGCGGTGAACGTAGGCACAGGCTCGGGAATCACCATCGAATCGCTTGCGCTTCGCCTGGCAGGCCTATTACGAGCTGATAAGAATCTGATTGGGAGAAATCCGAACGCAGCCTCTGATCCAACGCCGGTGATTGTCGCGGACGCCGGAAGACTCCGGCGGTCTGGCTGGAAGCCGCTCGTCGGCATCGACGAGGGCCTGCAACGGCTGATTGACAGCATGCCGCTGAGAACATAAGGACGACCCTTCGACTGATCATAAATCCCCCAATCATCAGGCGTCTAAATTCATGCAACTGACAATAGACTCAGAAAACAACACGCTGCTCTGCAAGGATGCAGAGGGGGAACGCAACATGCCGCTATACTGCGACGAGGCGTTCAAGATCATTTCCGATCTCTGGGTTAAAGCCGGCTGGAATGCCAAATATCTCTACACCTTTTCTTGGATGGGCCGCCCAATCATCCAACTCCCTGAGGATTTGATCCGCGTCCAGGAAATGATTTTCCAGTTGAAGCCCGACGTGATTCTCGAAACCGGTGTTGCTCACGGGGGCTCTCTCATTTTTTACGCCTCGCTCTTTGAAGCGATGCGCTGCGAGGGCCGCGTCATCGGCATTGATATCGAGATCCGCCCTCACAACCGCGCGGAGATCGAGGCGCACCCCCTGTTTGATCGAATTACTCTCATCGAGGGTTCCTCCGTGGCTCCTGAGACAGTCCAGAAAGCGAACGCTCTGATTGCCCCTGGGCAGAAAGTGCTCGTCATCCTCGATTCGAATCACCTGCGCGATCACGTGCGGGCGGAACTTGAAGCCTATTGCGACTTGATTTGCCCCGGGTCCTTCATCGTGGCAACAGATGGCGTCATGCGTGAGGTGGCGGACGTGCCGCGTGGGACGCCAAGTTGGATTGATGATAACCCCACCACTGCCGCACGTGAGTTTGCCGAGGCACATCCTGAGTTTGAACTGATTGAGCCGCCTTTCGCTTTCAATGAGAGCACTCTGGACTTTCAGATCACCCACTGGCCTGATGCCTGGCTGCGCCGCCGTTGATTCATGTCTTCGACCGTTTCCCATGCCTGATGAGGCTACACTAGCTCTACGGGATGCCAATTATCCAAATTTTGCTTTATGAGTTCATCTAAACGCCGTGTGCTCATCGCTGGTGCAGGTGGTGCCTCCCTCGGCACTGAGACGCTCAAAGCACTTGCCATGACAGGTCGCTATGAAGTAGTGGTGGCTGATGTCTCCCCCATGGCCTACGGTCTCTACCAGCCTGAGGCCGCTTCGGGCCATGTTTTGCGCGTGCAGAGCTACATGGATGATCTTATCGCCTGCTGTCAGAGGGAAGGTGTGAGGCTGTTGGTGCCGGGAGCAGAGGCCACACTGAAACTTATTAATAGTTCCCGCGAGCGGCTTCTGGAAGCGGGAATAACGCCCGTGTTAAACAGATCGGAAGTCATTCAAGCGTGTTCAGACAAGAGCTTTACTTTTGAAGTGCTCAAGAAACTCGGCATCCCCGTGCCACGGACGCGGGTACTGACTTGTGCTGAAGACTTGGATGATTTCCCGGTGCCTTGCATCATCAAGCCGGCCACTGAAACGGGCGGCAGCGCGCTTGTTTCTGCAGCATCAACGCGAAGCGAGGCGCTCATGTATGCACAGTGGATCTGGACGGCGGGCTTGAAGGCCATCGCCCAGGAATATCTTCCACATTCTGAGGGTGAGTTCACGGTAGGGGTTATGAGGTTTGGCTCATGGACAGGATCGATCGCGATGAAGCGCGAATTTCCGTGCAAGCTCTCCTACCTGCTGAAGAACGAACAGTTCCTCATCTCCAGCGGTTACAGCCAGGGGGTGATTGATGCATTTCCTGAAGTCTGCGCGCAAGCGGAGCGCATCGCTGTGGCTCTGGACAGCCAGGGTCCGCTGAACATCCAGGGGCGCTTCGTCAACGGCATGTTTTATCCTTTTGAAATCAACCCTCGCTTCTCGGCCACGACGTATCTGCGAGCCATGGCAGGGTTCACCGAAATCGAGATGTTTCTGAATTATCTGGCGGGCGAAGATTCGCCGCCAATGCCACAGATCAAACCAGGCTATTACTTTCGAAGTCTGGCTGAAATGTATGTGGCAGTAGATTGCATCAAAACGCATCATGATTCGCTGGATTAATAGCACGCTGGGCACGGCAGCTTTTGAAGATTCGGCAACGGCCGGTCATGAGGTTCTTGATGTGCGCAGTCTTGTGGACGGCCCTGCGAACGGGACTGCAGCGTTGCGTGAACGCATTGAAGCAGGTCTGACAATGCTTCAAAAATCGGGGCGTCTGATCGTCTGCTGTGACTATGGTATCTCCCGCAGCAACACGATCGCTGCCGCAATTCTCGCAAGACGCGATGGGCTCTCGTTCGATGAGGCATTTGCCATCGTGCAGCACCAAACGGGCGAGGTCCGGATGGACTACGACATTGTGCAAACTGTGAGGGCCACTTTTGATGCTCCTAATTCGCAGCCAGCTGTGGCAGGTCGTGTATTAGTGACTGGCGGCACTGGTTTTCTGGGCCAGTGGCTGAATCGTATGGCAAGTGATCGCTTTGAATTAGTGTCGCTTGGCTCCAAGGACATTGATCTTGTGGCATCACCCTTTGGACTTGATGCGGTGGTCAGAATGCACAGGCCGGACACCATTATCCATCTGGCAAACCCGAGAATCTATAACACACACGAGGTCGTGGGCCAGTCACTGGCGATGCTTCGCAATGTCGCTGACGTATGCCATCAGCACGGTGTTTTTTTAGTGTGGCCATCGAGCTGGGTAGTTTTTAGCGGTCGCAAAAATGAAGGTGAAATCGTGATAGGTGACGATGCGTCGCCCATGCCTTATGGAAATTACGCGATGTCGAAGGCGCTATCGGAGAACATGCTCGACTACCTGAGCAAGGCCGGACATATCCGGGCGTGTATCCTTCGAATGACGCCGATCTATGGCAAGGGCAGTTCATTGCCACGGTTTCTGTTTCGCACGGCTGAAGCATGTCTAGCGGGCACCCCGGTGACAACTCATTGCTACCTCAACGGACGGCCGAAGCTGCAACTGCTTCATGCCAGCGATGCCGCGCAGGCTCTGGCGCTGGCGGCAGCGAAGAAGCCAGAAGGCAAATTCAACATTGGATGCATGGAGGCCAGGACAACACAGGATCTGGCCCGCACCATCGCGGAGGTCCTAGGCACACCGTTCGACTCTCAGGAGATTCAATTGCAGGCATCGGTCGCCAACATCACGCTCGACACAACCAAAGCGCGCAACGTGCTGGATTGGTCGCCGAAGATGAATCTCAAAGATGGATTTGCGGAGATGTTTTTATCTCAATAGTCACTAAAGCTTAGTATTGAATATCGAGCTGATGAAAACAAGACCAAAATTGCCTCGGCTTGATGAGTTTGACGGCTTGCGAGGTTTGCTAGCGAGTTGGGTAGCTCTCTCGCACATCTTGTTATGGCGTGGCTTTGCGTCCCTTAAATTTCCCCAGCCTTTTGGACGCGGCTGGGGAGAGTTTATTTTCGCAATGTCAGCCGTGGAGACCTTCATCATTCTGAGTGGCTTCGCCATCTCGTTTTTATTGCACTCGCGCGAACAATCCTACTGGACCTTCATCCGCGGAAGGCTTTTCCGGATCTATCCAGTCTATCTGGTGTGCTTGTTTTTCGGAGTGTGCATGATTGGTATCACGCCTGAGATTCTTAAGAATGCTTTCTGGCAAGATGAGAGCGTGGACATGATGAGAAGCATTTCTGAAAGCGAGCGCACTCATTTCCTCCCGCACCTGCTCAGCCATCTCACCTTGCTGCATGGCGTGATCCCAAAAGAGCTCCTGCTTGATGCCACGGGCACACTTCTCACACCGGCCTGGAGCATCTCTCTGGAGTGGCAGTATTATCTCGTCGCGCCCTTCGTGGCGCTCTGGGTGCGGTCCAGTTCCCGACTGCTTATCATAGGGATGTTTGCGTTCCTGGGAAGTTGGTATGGCTCGCGCTGGCTGAACAACCCGCATCCGGCCTCTTTCTTGGTGCAGCTTCCGCTCTTCCTCGTAGGCATCGGCAGTTATCACCTCTATGCGCATTTTTGCTCTAGTTCTGCCAGTGAGGAAGTGGACAAGTCGAGGCGTTATGCCATCGCAGTCGTCGCCTTTGCCTGGGGGGCAATCCTGTTCACCAAGCATTCACTGGCTCTCACCATCTGGGCGCTCGCCTTTGGCTGTGTCTTGGTCAAAGGCCCCGGACTTGTCGGCTGCATCCTGGGAATCGTGCGCCGCATTCTGGTACATCCTTGGTTGCAGAAACTCGGCCATGTCTCCTATCCCCTGTATCTGGTCCACTGGCCGGTGATCTTTCTCTGCTTGTACCTGTTTGGTCTTTGGAAGCCTGACCTCACCCAGAATCAGTTGACAATGGGGATGCTTGTCATCGCCTGCCCTCTGATACTGCTTGTCTCCACCTTTCTTCACAGATGGGTGGAAGTGCCGCTGATGAAGCTCGGCAAGGAGCGTCGTAAGAATGAATGAATTTTTTTTGGCGGACGATTTGTTGTACCCCTTAAAGCTGTTCTTTGACCATGCTCAAATCCTTCTCAAACAGCCTTGGGTTTCTTGCTTGCCCACGCTCCAATGCCCGGCATGTATAACATGTTCTGGCGCAGGTGTTGGAATCACTTGTCTCACTCAAACGCCTATGAATAAAAAATTCGAAAAAATCAACTCTAAGATGACAGCCAAGGTGGGGCAAGACCAGTCTCTGCAGCGCGTGAGCAATGACTCGATGAAGGCTGTGCAGCCCTGTCAGCACACCCGTCACTTCATCTGAAATGGGCCGTCCGATCATCCAGTTCCCCCAGAGCATCCTGGACGTTCAAAAAGTGAAGTCCGAATGGGCTGCCGAGTCCGGTGTGGCCCTTGGCGACTCTCTCAAGCTCCCCTCATCCATGCATCAGTACATTGGCATTGAAGGACGTGTCATCGGCTTCGACATTAACATCCGCGTCCATAACCACGCAGGCAATAGGCTGCCATGAACATAAATTTCGTTCATCTTTCGGTCGACAAAATAGGGGATTACCTATCGAGGCAGATGGCGAATTTTTTCCCTTTGGGTGATGATATGGAATCAACTATTGAGGACGCCCTATTTCCGACAATGCGTTGTTTGGAACATGGATTTAGGCGGATCAATCATCCCTCCTATAATAGAGACAGTGTGGCGCTTTTTAACGTTCTCAATAGCGACCATTATGCATCCTTTTTATGCTTGTTGGGAAGGGAGATTCATCGCATGCATCCGCACCACCCAGTTGCGCAGAAATGTTTTTTACTTAACAAGGCTCTTCACGGCCTGAACTGCATGTATGACGTCGAGCTACCACCAGTATTTTGGCTGTTGCACACGGTGGGTAGCGTCATAGGCAAAGCCAAGTATGGAAATTACCTCGTGGTGCGTCAAGGATGCACAATAGGGGCCATGCGGGGTGAGTATCCAGTTATTGGCGAGGGGTTTATTATGAGTTCGGGCTGCTCAATCATTGGGCCTTCAGTTGTTGGTAATAATGTGATGCTTGCGCCGAATACAGTCATTTTGGGTGAAAATATTGAACCAAATATGTTGGTCAGTGGACATTATTCCTACGGACTCACTTACAAAGAAATTGGGAGGCGCGCGCTGAATACACACTTTTTTGACGAATGAAACGAATTCCAATTGCAGGGCCCTGGATCACCGGCCTGGAAATTGACTATGTAGCCGATGCGGTTACTAACGCGTGGTATGAAAACGCGAGCAAATACCACGCTCGCTTCGAAGGGGCTTTTGTAGATTATACTGGGGTGGCCCATGCCGTCTCCTTGCCGTCATGCACTGCGGGACTGCATCTTGCATTGGCTGGGTTGGGAATTGGGATCAATGACGAGGTGATCGTACCGGAAATCACCTGGATTGCCACGGCCGCGCCTATCAATTATGTCGGTGCCATCCCTGTATTCGTGGACGTTGATCCCACCACTTGGTGTATTTGTCCAGACTCACTGGAGGCGGCAATAACTCCACGCACCAAGGCGATCATCACCGTGGATTTGTATGGAAATATGGCGGATTATGATCGCATCCTTGCTATCGCCAAGAAATACAACCTCCATGTCATTGAAGACGCTGCCGAGGCAGTCGGGGCGCAGTATAAAGGGAAAAATTCAGGGGGCTTCGGTGATGCCGCTGTATTCAGCTTCCACGGCTCCAAAACTCTGACCACAGGTGAAGGGGGCATGCTCGTCACCCGTGATCGCGCCCTCTTTGACCGCGTCAATATATTGCGTGATCATGGTCGTGTGCCTGGAGATTTTAGCTTCGAAAACAGTGAGGTCGCTTTTAAGTATAAAATGAGTTCGATGCAAGCTGCGCTGGGTTTGGCACAGATCGAGCGCCTGGATGAGTTGATTCAACGGAAGCGCGCGGCCTTCGCTTGGTACCGAGAGCGTCTTTCTGGAATCCCCGGAATAAAAATGAATGATCCTGGTCCCAATGTCGATGCAACCTACTGGATGGTGTCGATCGTCTGGAATGAATCCTTGGGACTGAATAAAAAAAATGTCGCTAATGCGCTGGCGCAGCATGGCATCGATACACGGCCGTTTTTCAGTCCGCTTAGTTCGCTGGGGGCCTATCAACATCTGCCAGGCATCGAAGCCTGCCGTGGACGGAATCCCGTAAGCTATCGCCTACGCGACTGCGGCATCAACCTGCCATCATCCCTTGGATTGCTGGAAGAGGAGGTGGACTTTGTCTGCGAGCATTTGCGACGGATTTTTTAAAGTCCTAACGAACATGAGTGCTGAAATGAATTTTCAATCACTGCCAACAGGAGTCTGAATTCATGCTGACGATCGGAATACCCACCTACAATCGTAGCGCCTACCTGCGAACCGCGCTGGCTTCCGCGCTGGGCCAGACTTCCAGTGAAGTCAAAATCATCGTTTCCGACAATGCCTCAACGGATGACACGGAGGCAGTGGTCGGTGAGTTGGGTGGACGAATCAGATACGAACGTGCTGGGGCAAACCTCGGGCCGATGAATAACTTCATCCGGCTACTGGAACTATGTGATACCGAGTATTTCAGCTGGCTGCAGGATGACGACTGCCTTGACCAGCGCTTTGCGGAGCGTGCACTTTGTGCGTTCCGCGCAAATCCCGCTATAACGATATACTCGGCCTTCGCTCTGATGAGCGAAGGAATGGAGAGTCACTACAAGGCGAAGGTTTACGGCCCTTCGTTTCCGGCTGATTTTCTGACGGGAAAAAGTATACAGCTCGTCGATGGCAGGCTGGTCACGCCGTTCTCATTGTTCATGTCGGTCACCTTCCCTCCGGTGGCCGCATTCCGGACTGAATCATTGCGAGCTGTTTTGAGATCGCGAAGCGGGCTCACCGATCTATTTGCCGAACGGACTTGGGGAGCACATGCAGCAGCATCAGGACTCTTTGCAGTCGATCCTTTCATCGGGGCGATCGTACGTTTGCATCCAGGCCAGTCGCAGTTTAGCATGTTACACCGGGAGGAGAAGGAATGGCTGATTATGGCGCAGGACCTGGACCAACTCGCGGCAAGTTGGAATATTGACTGGCTGGACGGATTCGCGGACGCATTGTCGAAAACCGAGGCTGTCCACCGGCAGGCGTGGCTTCGGATGTCAGAATCGTGGCCACGTGATCTCGCGCTCTGCCGGCAGGTGGCCCAAGCCTTGAAAGACTCGCTGCCAGGTTACACGAGGCGAAGTGAGAGACCATTGAAGGCACTTCTGCGCAACCTCACCCCGCCCGTTCTTTGGAACGGCCTCGGTGCAGCAAAACGCAGGCTTAGCGGGAGGTGAATGTGCGTGAAATCAAACGACGTCCCTCGGCATCCATGAGCAGCCACGGCCCGGATAGGGCGAACGCCAGCGAGTAGGCCACGCCACACAAAACGAGTTTGCCATAGTCAGGGACTATTTGTGAACGAAGCAGCCAGGCGCAAAACACAGGCAGGACAAGAGCCTTCAATCCCGGCCAAAGAATGGAAACAACCAGGTAACGAAGTGGCTGGATCTTGCAGTAATGATGCAGCAGCAAGGGAACGCCGATGACTGAACTTATCAGCCCTTCAGTGGCCAAGGCCATGGCAACCCCCTGCGTGCCCCAAGCCCTTCCAAACAGCAATGAGAGAACAGCTGTTACTAACCCGCCGATGAAGCCAAGCCACAGAAGTCCACGCTGGCCGCCGATGGTGAAAAGCAAATTGTAGGCAGGATACTGCATGATGGAAAAGGCATGCGGAACGGCAAGAATCAGCAGAATAGTGTAAGACGGCGCAAACGAGTCTCCGAGCCAGCGGTGTATGAAGGCATCGCCAAACAAGACCAAGCCTCCGACTGCCCAGGCACCAAAGCCTGCCGTGATCGTCGTGACCCGATTGAACTCGCGGTTTAGCCGTTTTTTGTCTTCTGCGCCGTGCAATTGCCCGAAGGCGGTGAGCACAATGCCACCGAACATTGCGTTGGTCACATCATGGAGGATTCCGAGGACGCGTGTGCTGACGGAATAGATCGATACTTCCGCAGCACCGCGCAACTTGCCGATGACCATGGGCCCTACCTGCGTGCGGAACGTGTTGCCAACGGAGTTGAGCAACATGTCACGAGTGTAGTGGAACAGGTCTTTGCGTAGTTCAGCCAGTCGGTCATCGTCTGCAGCCGGTGCGTAGACGGAGATTCGCAGCCGCCTGGCGAATGCTGCCTGCAAGGCGAGTTCCAAACAATCTCCCAGACCATGCACCAGCCCCACGCCCAACAGCCCACCGTCCCGGAACAGCACCAAACACATGGCGGTCGTCTGCGCCACTACACGGATGATCGAGGCCCAAGCCTGGAGATCGTAACGCACGTGAGCCCTCAATAGCAGCCCAGGCATGCGAAAATGAAACCGCAGTGAGAGAGTCACTCCGCAAAACAAGATGGCGAGCATAAGGTCCCACACATGAGATTTGCCGGGTAGAAGCCACGGGATCAGCCATAGCACCGACAGACTGCCCAGTGTAACGGTCCAGCCCATGATGCGAAAATATCGTCCTGACACTGCAATGACCGCCGCTTGTCTCTGTTGATCACCTGATCCCACCGCTACGGCCAAAAAGCGGGTGGCAGAAAATGTCAGTCCCATGTCTACAATCGCCAGGTATGTAAGAATCGACATGCCAAGCAGCCACATGCCATAACCCTCCTGTCCCAGATAATGAGCCATTATCGGGGTACTGATAAAAAGAGCAGCCACCTTGATACAGTGCTCCAATAAGCCAATGCTGGCACCGTGAAACATTCGTCTTCCCAAACTCATAGGCGCCTCTGTTCATCCAAATCCCCAGAAAAGCTAAAAATAAATCATTCAATTGCCTGGTCATTCTGAGACAACGACACCGCTGTGCTCCGAAAAGGTGTGGTTGGTCTTGAATAATGATTTCCGAAGAAGCTTGCGTAAGCAATTATTGATCATGAATCACAAGTGCAATGAGCGCACCAAAACGTGGCATGCCAACAGCGATGGCAGAGAATTCTCATGGATGGCATCTGCCCGTATAAAGTTGCGACGTTGACGATTTGGTGTCGAGTAGAAAGCCTGGCTCCAAAGTGGAGATTCGCATAGACCTGGGTGCCCGTCAGAACATCAAGCTCGTTGGCGGCCACCACTGGCGCTTTCATCCGGCTTATCAGTGTGCGGCGGCGCTGGTGCAAAGCGGTGCGCTTGGCGGGGCGGGTTGCGCGTCGTCGCCAGTTGCCCCTGCGTGCTGGCGGACCACGGAACGCATCTAATCGGCTGCATCTACTTCGTCCTCGGTGAGAGACGCGCGCCGACGGCTCCTGGGCTGGGCTGTCCCTCCCCCCCGCTTTGAACGCAATATGCGACGAGAGGGCGGTCCAGTTTCCGGTTTGCACGGGGTCGATCATCGGCCATAGATCGATATGGCTGCTCCTGAGAATATCGAATCGCTCAACAAAGAGTTTTATCATAGCCAGGCGCTCGCCCAATGGTTTGCGACTAAGGCTTTTGTGCTGCCTGAAGAACAAACTTTCCTGCGTGACTTTGCGGGTGACATCCAAGGGAAGAGTGTTCTTGACGTCGGCATTGGGGCGGGTCGAACGATCCGTTTCCTTCAGCCTCTGGCTGCCCACTACACCGGCATCGATTTCTCACCGGAGATGGTGCAGGAAGCCCGCGATCGTTTCCCCGAGGTCCGGCTGGAGGTGCGCGATGCGACGGATCTCTCGGCCTACGCTGATGGGGAGTTTGAGTGCGTGATATTCTCGTTCAACGGCATCGACAGTCTTTCGCATGAAGGTCGGCTGCGCGCAATGCGTGAGATCCATCGTGTGCTGAAGGCTGGCGGAGTGTTTGCCTTCTCCAGTCACAACCGTGATCGTCCAAGGGTGAGTCCATATGCTTTGGAGAATCTGAGTCTCTCCAAGCATCCGGTGCGCATGTTGATAAACTTTCGGCATTACTGCAGCTGTATCGGCAACTGGAAGCGCTCGCTGCACTGCGCCGTCGATGAAGAGGAATACGCTTTGCGACACGACAGCGGGAACTTTTTCAAAGTCCCGATCTATTATATTTCCAAGCGAGAGCAGGTGCGGCAAGTTGCGCGGTTGGGCTTCCCGATGGAGGCAGTTTATGATGGAAAAGGACGGAAGACAGAGGCTGATGCTACTGATCCCGTGTCGGCGTGGATTTTCTACGCCTGCCGCAAGGCGGCATAGGGTGTTTGATTTTCAATTGTTCAGTCACATGCTGCCACCGTCGATTCCAATCAAGAAGCCTTCACCCAAGAGCAGGGTGTTGCTTGTTTCCCATAATTTTCCGCCAACGATGGGTCCGGAATCGTCCCTTGTGAGGCTGAACGCACTCGACCTGCTTCGTCGCGGATGGCGTCTTTCCGTCTTGACGACGACTATGGAGCATATGCACCAAGGGCTCGACCACGCGATGCTCGATGGCCTGCCTGCCGATCTCGAGATTCTGCGCACGCCAAGCTACGATGCAGTCTTGCGAAAACGATGGCCCAAAATAGCCCGCTTGATCCTGACGCTTCTCAGTCGCTGGATTTTGCCGGAAATTTTTCTTTTCTGGCTGTTCTCATCCGTGCCGGCTGGCAAACGCTGGCTCAAACAAAACCGCCCTGCGATCATCTACTCGCGTGCGACGAAGCATGTGAGCAATGTGACAGGCTGGCTTCTCAAGCGTGCTACCGGACTGCCGTGGGTGGCTCATATGAGCGATCCGTGGACAGAATTACCGTTCCATAACCGCCTCCAGAAGTGGATAGCCTGGCAATTCGAGCGAAGAATTTTTCGGGATGCAGACGCCATCGTCACTGTCAGCCGCGGGTTGGCTGATCATATCCTGCGCCTGCACCCTTGGGCCAGGCACAAAGTCCACGTCATCCCCCACGGTTTTGCAGCGCTGGATAAGCCGCCTGCACCCGTGACCAGGGTCGGCCACCGACCGCTTGAGGCACTTTATGCAGGTTCTCTCACTCCCACTCTGCGTGAGCCTTACAGTCTCTTTGCGGCTCTGGCATTGCTCAATAAACAGTCTCCTCTTCAGGGACGTCTGAAGGTGACATTCGTCGGCGAGGACACCGTTTGCTATCAAAGCGTGGCGGATTCACTGGGCCTGATGGATGTAGTTTCCCTTCTGTCCTCCGTGCCATACCAGACGTGCCAGGACATGATTGCCCAGAGCGATCTGCTTCTTGTACTCGATACGCCGGGATTCGGAGGAATTTTTCTGCCAACCAAACTGATCGAATACCTCCCTTATGCGAAACCCGTGCTGGGTCTCGCAGAGCCTGACAGTGCCATTCATCAGTTGTTGCGGGAGTGTGATCTGGCGTTTGCCGATCAAGGTGTGCCCGAGGAGATTGCCGCTGCACTTGAGATATTGGTCAAACAATGGGAGACAGGAGTATGGGAGGTCTCGGCGAAGTCTCGCGAAGCAGTTGCAAAATATCGGATCGATCAGGTGAACGACCGTTTGGACGAACTCCTAACCTCACTTGCTCCCGATGAAATGTCTTAAATGGTCCGTTGATGATCAAAGTCGCAGGCCATACCTGTTTCAACGCACTCGTCTACGAGTCCTGTTCTGAAACTGCACCAGATGGCATCGGTTTAAGTATCTGACGAATACTCTGAACATCGCCACGCGAAAGGGCGCCGAGGGCTCTCGCAAGTGCAGGGCATCGCTGACGCAGGCGCGCCTTGGCCCCATGCCAGCAGCGGCGGATCGGTGATGCAAAGGCACGCCAGTCGTGTGACAGGTGGCTTTTATTGGCGAAGCGGTTTTTGTAGCCTTCTCCTCCGCGCAGAAAATCAAATTCCAAAAAGCCCCGTTTTACCGCGTGAGCCATGAGGCGCACCATCAGGACTGTTCCTGGTCCTGCCTTCTGACGTGCCGGATCAAAACACCACTTGTAAACGAAAAACCTGCTCGCCCCCCAGAACCCTATGTGATATGCGGCGGGTTCCCCGCTCACAGTCAACGACGTGAAGTCGATCAACTTGGCAAGCTCCGAATCCTGCATCAGTAGACGATAGAACTCACGAGAAGACTCCTCGCTGAACATGCTCGTCTTTCCCGCAGCCGCCCACCGCGCAATATGAAGGTCAAAAAAGCCAGGCAGCGCTGCCATGCGTTGTTCCAGCGTGATCTGCTCATCGAGCGATACGCTCCCCAATCCTGCCAGCGCCTTCTCGTTCCTGCTATATCCCTTCTTGGCGGTGATGCCACCCAGGACGGTACCATCCGGATCCATTTGGACACTCCAGCATGACTCGGGATTCTCTGCCGCGATTTTGAGCGGCGGATTTTTGAGGCTGCGAATATGGGTGCTCCAGACCGAGTCATCTGGAACATCCTCGAGCAAAACTTCATGCCAATCACGGCCACGTGTTTCCTGCAAGTGCCGCAAACATGCCTCGACGACGCGTGGGCCGTCAGTGGCTGCACACACTACGTCATTGTAGTCTGCCCGGGGCGATGTCAGCCACGAGATGCGCCCGCCGCTCAGCGCCCAAGGACAGATCCCAACTGGCAAGCCGTCCGCATCACGCAGAAGAAGGACATAGAGCCTTTCCTCCCATTGGTAAGCTTTCGCGACAGCCAGTGACCATCCGAAATGTTGGAAGATTTCCGGACGAGGGTGCGAGCGCCAGAGCCGTGTCCAGACTTCCTTTTCGCGTTGTAAAGCATCCAAGCTTCGGATCACTTGAACTGTGATTGTCTGAGTTTCTCTGGAGTCAAGATTGCTGCGGAGGCGGTCCCTGATGTCTTTTAGGCACAGGTAGAGTCGTCCTGGAATCGAAGCAGGATTTGCGGCCTGGATGCTGACCATCGCCCGCTCACCATCGCTCCACTCGTTCTTGTAGGATGCGGAACCGCCAAGGAAATCATACTCTTTGAGCCCGTGCTCGATGCACCAGCGCATAACTTGGGTGAGCATCATCTTGCCGATGCTGAGTTTCTCCCATTCTGGCAGCCAGCCGCCTTGAAAACTCCAGCCCTTCCCCTCGTAAGCAAAGTCATAGCGTCCGGCGACAATCTCCCCGTCGGCCTCAATAAAAATCAGCAGCAGATGGCCGCTCTTATGCAGCCTCTCCGCCACACGATCGTGAAAGCGGATATAACGTTCGGATAGAAAACTCTGGCGCCGATGTCCCCAGCGGGATTCATTAAGTTGGCGGATCTTCGCCATGCCATCGGCTACGCTCATGTCGCGGCCCGCGAGACGGATCGTGACAGAGTGGTCGCGGTGAAACTTGTTCCACCTCTGCCGGAATTTTCCGCGCTGCTGATTGAGAAATGCATCCCAAGTCGGAGCCAGGGTGACGTAGGGCGCTGTCGTGGTCTTCGTCACGCTCGGAAAGCACTTCCTGCAGGTGCCCTCGGCAACGAGCATGGGAATCATTGCTGAATCCGCACGCATCGAATTGAAAAGAAGAATATCCCATAGGTCCGCGAGATTCGAAAAAATGAACTGGCAAAGCGCGTTGGTGGCGGGTTGTTCAAAACCCTTGCGTAAAATCCAGTCAAGAAACTCGGATGCCGTGTCGGCTTTCTGTCCGATCATTAGAAGACGTCGCAACCATTTGCCCCCCAAGCCAGTGCCGCGATCCAGCATCATCGGAGCCACGCCGATAAGGACTCCGTCCCGACCGGTCGCGGTTAAGATGACCCAGGTTCCACCGTCTCCATAAACTTCAAGCCATGTATCGAGCCAGTCCCAGCAGAGGAATATGGCGTCGGCGGAACTGTTGCTCAGCAGTTCGCTCCAGAAGGATTTCAGTTGCTTCCATTCAGCTGGCTCACTGATCCAGCGAACTTGAATTCCAGCGGATGTTGTCAAAACCCTTTGCGTCATGTAATCTTTTCGTATGTCGAACTTTCAAATATACCCATAAAGACTCCCCCGCAATCCGTGAGTCGTTTTCGACTCCGTTTTCACTCGCACACGAACTCGAAGTTTGCTTGGGAACCTAATACTCCCGTTTTGGCCCGCTCAGGAAAGCAACGTTTGACACATATCCTGCCGAACCTTCCATGGAAAGAACCCGCGCCGGTATGCCGCCAACCACGGCGCCCGCAGGCACATCCGAGACCACCACCGCGTTCGGCGCGACCACCGCATCATCACCGATCCTCACACCGCCGAGGACAGCCGCCCCGCAGCCAAGATAAACGCGGTCGCCGATCAGCGGGACGCCTGGATGCTTGCTCCGGTCGTGAGTTTTTCCGATTGTTACGCCGTGCCCGAGGGTGCAATTTTCGCCAATGGTGCAGCGCACATTCGTAACGATTGAACACAGGTGTCCCAGATAGAGCCCGCCGCCGATCTGGCATGAATATTCAATGTACGCCCCGTATCGGATCTGCATCCGGTGGTGTTTCCAGACTAAAAGATGGTAGATGCCGAATCGACTCCATTTGTGCTTTCGAAAAAAGTCGCAAAGACGCATCACCACTGTGAAGCGGAAACCACTCTCCCTGAAGCATTGCTTCAGGAAGTCCTTGAAGCCGTTCTTAGCCTCGTAACGGTATTGATCCGCAGCAATGAGAGTCTTAAGTTCCCGAAAAGTCATATTAACAATGGCAGAAAATGGTCGGTGTTTATAGAGTGGAAATATAAACGAGGCGTGGCCGCATAGCGGAATCGCACAGGATAATGGAGAATCTACATCATATGCAAAAAGCCCCCAGAGTTCTTCTGGTTTCTCACAATTTTCCACCAACGGCTGGGCCGGAATCAAGCCTGGTAAAAATCAACGCTCAGTTTTTGCATCGTGAAGGGCTGCAGGTTCGGGTGCTGACCACGACGGACTCTCACGCCACCCAAGGCATCGACAATTCCCTGTTGCGTGATCTGCCGCAGCAAATCATTGTGGATCGTGTACCCAGTCCGGAAGCGGTGCTGGTGGAAAAATTTCCACGCATGGGCCGTCTGGGTGCAATTGGTGCTGGGCGTTTTCTTTTACCTGAAATTCACCTGCCGTGGATGTTCCCTGCTTTCACGCGTGCGCTAGACATCGTGCGGGAATGGACCCCGCAGGTCATCTACTCACGTGCGACGAAGCATGTGAGCAATGTTGTCGGTTGGCGCTTAAAGAGAAGATTCGGCCTGCCTTGGCTGGCGCATTTCAGCGATCCCTGGATAAGCGGCGGTCTGCCATATGGGCTTCTGCCACGATTGATCGGTCATTTTTACGAGAGGCGAATCCTTCGCGATGCCGATGCTCTTGTTTTCGTTTCCACACAGGCGGCTGAGCGGGTGCTGCGTCATTATCCAGAGCAATGGTGCGAACGCGTCCAGATCATTCCACATGGGTACGAAACACTTGGCCCTGAGTTGGACCAAGTGAGGCCGGAACCGACGTCTGATCGTGCGCTCCGTGTGATCCACGCGGGTGCTTTTTATCCTGGGATACGCAGCCCGGACACACTCATCGAGGCCCTGCGCAGGCTGCAACAGACGAAATCACTGGCGGGTCGGTTGGAGATCACTTGCATTGGGGTGGACACCATATGTTTTCAGCCGCAAATAGATCAGGCGGGGGTGGGGGATGTATTGAGACTTCGCGCAAGTTTGACATTCGATGAATGCCAGCGCCGCATCGCTGCCAGCGACTTGATTCTGATCATCGATTCACCCGGCTTTGGAGGTGTCTTTTTACCCACAAAACTTATTGAGGCCTTTGCTCATAATCACCCAGTGTTAGGACTCGCGGAAAGAGACAGCGCTGTGGCTGGGGTGCTGCGCGGAGCGGGTCTTCACTGGGCGGAAGTGAACGACCCTGATAATATTGCCAACCGTCTGTCAGCTCTTCTGGCGGATTGGGAAGAGGGGCGCTGGGGAATTAACGCCACTCAGAGGCAACAGATGGATTACTTTCAGATTGACCGGATCAACCAACCATTATTGAAAGTCATTAACAGCTTGACGGATAAGAGGTTTTCATAATAGGTCTTTCACTCACACGCGGCGAGCTCCTCGCAGTAGCTTATTTTCATGCGCATCAAACGAATATTTTGTCAGACACTGCAATCGCTGCGTGTACCTGAGTTGTCACGCCGTTTGCACCAGCGAGAGTCGATAATTTTGATGTTTCATGGTCTTACCGATCTCCAACATTACGGGTTGGACAACTGTCAGCACAAGCATCTGCACGTTAAGCGCTTTGATGCCTTTTTGAATCACCTCAAGAAGCATTTCAAAGTCATTGCACTTGAGGATTTGGTGAGGTGCCTAAATGCTGGCGTGCCCCCACCGCCATCCAGTGTCGTTCTAACGTTCGACGATGGGTTTCTGTCAAACTATGTCCTCGGTTTTCCGGTGCTGAAAAAGCATGGAGTTCCTGCTACAATTTTTCTCGCAACCGAGTTTGTGGATGAAAATAAACCACTATGGGTGGATCGCGTAGATTACGCTTTCAGTCGCGCTTGCCGAACCAAGCACGAGCTTATTCGGGTTAAAAAACGTTTAAAGGCCTTGCCCATAGAAGATTTAGCAGTCGCAGTGGAAGATCTGGAGCGGCAACTGGGCTTTAAACTCGATCTTTCCAATGGGACTTCCGTGCCTGCCATATATCATGTGATGGACTGGAATCATGTTCGTGAGATGCAGGAAAGCGGCCTTGTTTCGTTTGGGGCGCACACGCATTTGCATTGGATCTTGTCCCGCTGCCCCCCTGATCTCGTCTTGAGCGATGTTGCAAAGGGGAAGGGGATCATCGAACGAGAAACGGGAAGACCCTGTACGACCTTTTGCTACCCGAACGGTGGAGTCGGTGATTTTTCTGATGAGACAGAAAGAATTATTCGAGGCATTGGATTTGAATCGACCATCACCACTGTGGGGGGAGTCAATGCGCCTGGATGCTCTCCTTTTTTGCTCAAACGCTTTGGCATAACCAGCGATCTTGATCTTGTTCGGTTCGATATGCTGACGTCGGGAATAGACCGCAGTCAACGATGAGCTGGGCCGAGTTTTAAAACAGCCAATTGGCAAAACGGGAAGGTGGCCGTATAAAGTCATGCAGATGGAAAAACAACGCTGCGCATGGTGGGGCGCTAACAACGGGGCTCAAAAGATTTTGCTCTGAAACGGGTCAGAACAGAATGCTTCATTCACTTCTTTTCTGCCGGTGATATGGATATCAACTCATTCCCTTTCACCATGTCATTGCCCGTTGGTCTATTGGGAGTGCTGCTGCTTTACTACGCGCTCAGGCCGCGCGCGCAACTGCTGCTGCTTATCGTGGCAAGCCTCGTCTTTTACGCGTGGCTGGACGGCTGGTTCGTGCTGCTGGCTGTGGCGATCGCGGCAGGCACGTTTGTGACGGGTTTGTTCATTGGTGCGAGCGATGAGGCGGGGCGGCGGCGGTGGTTGATCGCGGGGGTGTTGTTCAACGTCGGCGTGCTGGTGATCTTTAAATACCTCGGGCTGCTCGTGGCGTCGGGGGACTGGCTGCTGCGATTGCTGCGGACGGATTCGACTTTGCCGCTGCTGCAATGGGGGCCTCGGCTCGCGATTTCGTTCATGGTATTCAACGCGCTGAGCTACCTGTTCGATCTGTGGAGCGGACGCTCCGAGCCGATTTGCGACTGTGTGACCTTTGTGTTGTTTATCTGCTACTTTCCGCATCTCGTGGCGGGGCCGATCCTGCGCACCAAGGACCTGTTGCCGCAGCTTGGCCATCCGCGCGTGGTGACGGGGGACATGATAATTTCGGGCCTGCTGCTGATGGGATTCGGTCTCTATAAGAAGCTGGTTCTGGCGGATCAGATGATACCGCACGTGGAGCGTGTGTTTGAACATGCAGACGCCATGCCCTGGTCGACGCTGCTACGCGGCGCCTGGCTCTTCGCGCTGCAGCTCTACGCAGACTTCTCTGGCTACACCGACATCGCGCGCGGTTGCAGCCGACTGTTCGGCATCGAATTGCCGGAAAATTTCAGATGGCCCCTGCTGGCCACGAGCGTACGCGACTTCTGGCAGCGCTGGCATATGACGCTTTCGACGTGGTGGCGCGATTATCTTTATATTCCCCTCGGAGGCAGCCGGCGCGGGGGATGGATGACGTGCAGGAATGTGATGATCACAATGATAATAGCGGGCCTGTGGCATGGGGCCGAATGGACCTTCGTGCTTTGGGGGGCGTTGCACGGCCTCTTGCTGGTCGTCGGGCGGCTGTGGCGGTCGTGGCGCCCGGCAGCTGGGACCAAGGCGCTGCACGGTGCTGCCTGGGCCGGCGCAGTGCTCGGGACGTTCGTGGTGCTGACGCCGACCTGGGTGCTGTTCCGTGCGAAGTCCATTGGCGTTGCTGCCGATTATCTGCGCGGATTATGCACGCTGAGGGGCGGGCTCGACGCGTTTGCGCTGTCTGATGTTGCACTGGTCGTGGCCTTTGGCGGGCTGGTCCTTCTGACAGACTGGTTAAAGCAGCCGGACGAGGTTGCTGCCCCCCCCTCCAGCTCGACTTGGCCCACCTATGGGCGTGGCATCCTAATGGGGCTGCTGGCGGTGCATTTCATTCTAGCCCGGGAGGATCGCGAGGCCGCGTTTATCTATGCTCGGTTTTGACACATTGCGTGGACCCTGGCGCCTGCGCCGGGAACTGGTGGCGGCTGTGTTCGTCGTGGCCTCGGTCGAGGTATTGGCGCGCTACCAGGTGAACCAGGGCCACTGGGTGGCGGGCGAGTCGCTCGCGGGTATCGTCCAGTCCTTCCAGCAGTCGCTGGCTACGGAGCGGCCGCGGATCTGGCTGATCGGCAACAGCACGCTGAGCTGCGGCGCAGATCGGAACGCCTTGGCATCCATAGTAGGCGAGCGGGTGGCAATTCTGTCGCACTCATCCAGCACTCTGCGCGCTTCAGCGGCGATGCTCGATTTTTACATGCGCCACGCGCCGCGCCAACCAGAGCGCACGGTGGTCACAGTGACCATTGATGATCTGCACCGCAGTGGCTATCGCAGCAAGATATCGCAGACCTATCTGGATATTAACCTAAATGACACGCTACCGCCGGGTCCGAGCCTGCTGACCATGCTCTCGGCTAGGGAATCGATCCTCGAAGTCGCCGGGCTCAGATTGTGGGTCCGAAAGTGGCTGGGCTCGCCGAACACGGGCGTAGAGTCGCACATTGCGAAGCGCTCGGCGCAGGGCGGCTCATGGACCGGGGAAGAAGTCGACGACCATGATCCGGCCTACCGGCAGCTCGACGCGGAATTTGTAATGGATGCCGACGGCATTCGTGAGCTGGCGGCATTGAGCAATCGTCGGGGAATCCCCTGCACCTTGCTGCTGTTGCCGGTGAGCAGGCAGATGCAGCGATACCACGACCGGAACAATCCTTTGCTCACATATGCGCAGGTCCGCCAAAGGCTCGCGGAGCTGTGCCGCGAGCACGCTCTTCCGCTCGTTGACTGGGGCGAGCCGAGTGGGGAGGTCGGCCTGTTCATGGATCCGTATCATCTGGGTGTGAACGGTCGTGTGCGCATGACGAAGAAGCTCGGGGAATGGTTGGGCGGGCGATGACAGCTGCCTCGTGGGCGTTCGTAGCCGCTTCGTCGAAGGTCAATTGAAGGATTGGTATTGAAGGCGTGGAGGGCTGGCCGTGGCGGCGCTGGCGAACCTGAAGTGGCGGCCCCTAGAAGCTCACCCAAACGTCAGGGCAATCGTGTCAAAGAAGATGGAAATACCGTCCTCCATTCGGTGCTCCATTTGCATGCCGACCTTCGCAGGGGGGCGCTCATAGTCGAACACCAGGCTCTGGATCGAATGATTTGGATGATGAGAAGGAATGAAGGCGGGCGCTTATTTGAAGTAAACCATTTTCGAGAGAGAAAACATGTGTTGGAAGTGCCACTTATCTCCAGCTCTCCATGATGAGTGCCTCGCTAAACACCTTAGGAAACCGTTGTCGCAGCTGTGTGTAGGCTGGCCGCAAGGCCTCCCGTTCATTTTCAGTCGCAAATGTGGGGTGCGGGCGCCACTGTGGCTGCGCGATGTCGCAAGTCCATGGGCGACATGTGTTCTCGGCTTCTGCTTTTAAGAGCGAATTGAGTTTTGCTCGTGACAGCTCGCAGCTCAAATGCGCGGCGGCCCAGTGGTGCGGGCGAAGGTTGCTTGATTGCTCCAGCAAGGCTGACAAGTCCTCATGAAGGTGATTGGGCCGCAAACGCCTGCCGGTCTGATCGTTAATGTAGGCGAGGGGGCCAACGTGTGCATCCTCCCGCATTGCTAGGGCACACCCAGCAAACAGGCTCTCCACCGCCGCCACACAGCAGCCCTCCCGGCGGCTCATGATCACTGATACCTTTGCATCGCATTGATGGCGGGCCACCTCCGCTATGGGAAGAGATTCAAGGATAACAAGCTGCTGCGTGACGCCAAACGTCGTCGCAAGGCGATGAATATCATCACGTGACCGGCCTGGCTCGCGCTGGCCGATGAGAACAACCTTCAACTTCGGCGGCATTTTGCTGAGTGCTCGGAACAAATCCCAATGCCGCTTGAACTCCCCCCAATTAGCCACCATCAGGATGTCCGTCTGGCGTTCTTCAGGGGGCTTCGGAGCATAGAGTTGCGGATTTATCCAATCGCAAGGCAGGGTCTCAAGGCACTTAAGTCGCGGATGAAAGGCCTCAATTTTGGCGATTTCGTCATAATTGCAACTCTGCACAAACACGGTTCCCCGCAAGCTTGAAACCGCGAGTGCCAGAGCGGCATAATCCGTGGGTGACCAACTGGTCGAGAGGACGATGTCGTAATTCTCATTCAGCCATCTGGTTTCTTCTTCAGAGAGCGTTAATAGAAGCCGTACCCAGTTGTACTCAAAAGTCATTAGCAGCACGCCCTTCTCCCCCCTTTCTCCAGGTGCCTTCAGAATAATGCTCCGAGAAATGGATGGATCTTTGAGGACCAGTTCGTGGAATCTAGGCAACAAGTGCATAACGTCCCTCCAAACTTGTGAGTTATCGAAGCCAGGCGTTTCTCTCAGGGCTTCGAGGACGGATGATCGCAAATCGTTACCATCAGCGTAAGCCATGGCTCTTGCCAAATGTAATGATCGAACTACTTCGCCAGCCGACAGCCGGCCTCTAATCAGAGCGAGCCAGCCTGCAAGCTGCCTTGTTTGTTTCGAGTAGCGAAACGCATCTGCAAACGGGAGGGTGGCTTTCGAAAACTTCATGTGCAATTGAAAATTGAGCGAAGGGACGGCGACAGACAAATGAGATGCAAAATGAGGCGAGGAGGGAACAGCAACTAGGTTGCAAACTGTTCACAATCTGCGTACAGGCTGTTTTTCAATCGCTATTTATATTAACTGTTGCAGATGACAAAGTGAATTGGAACATGGCCATGTCCCCCAACAACATCGGCCCACTCAAACATGAGAGGGCTGCAGACGAGCTAGAATTGGAACGCAGAGCTGCTGAAACCGACGGCGGGGCCCCTTCCACTTGGAGCTATAAATTTGCAGTGTTGTTTCTGGCCGTTTACTACATCAGGCCGCAAGATTGGCTCCCGGGCATGGCTGGTTTTAATATCGTGCGCACAATCATGTTGGGTTGGGGAATGATACTGATCGGGGAAGGGAGTCAAAGTCCCGTGCGGGGTTGGTTTCGCACGCCGCACGACTGGACGATGCTGGCCCTTTATGTTTACGTGGTATGGAATGCTCCGAGTGAGGCAGGTGCAACCATGGGCATGTTTTCTCTGGTGGTTTTTTACTACCTGACGACGCAGGCATTGTCCAGTTGGCAAAACGTGTTGGGTTATTTGAAGGCTTGGAACGCCCTTCTTTTAATGCTGGCAATTATGGGGGTTCTGCAAATTATGGGCATGGATATCACTGGGGGGAAATCCAACACGGAAATGTTTAAGGGGCGCCTCTCCCTTGGCACATGGATGGCCGACAACCCGAACTCATTGGGGCATTCGGTGGTTGCTGTAATCCCCCTAAGTTTCGTCCTGTTTTTCTGGAAGGGAAGTGCTCTTGGGCGGATGATACTCTTTCCCACTTGCGCGGCATTGGCTATATGGTGCGCATGGCATACACAGTCGAAGGGGGCTTTTGTCGTCGGAGGCGTTTTGACGGTTCTTGCTTTAGCAGTTGGGCGCCCCAAATGGGTGCAAATTTTGTTGTTTTCGGCCGCCATGACGATTGGAGTGGGGGCGCTTAGCTTCCTGCCCCGCATGGAATCCATGGGCAACCTTAGTTCAGATGAGGGCGTTTTGGGACGTTTGATGGCCTGGGAGATGGCACGAACAGCAATGGAACACCATACATTTGGCGTGGGTTGGAGGCAATTTGTTGCCAACATCATATGGAGAGAGGGCAACTATATTGAGGTCGTGCCAAAATCTACGCACTGCAGTTACGTCCAGATCGGGGCCGATTTGGGAAAGTACGGATTATTTGTCTGGCTGCTCGGTCTCTGGACTGCCATGCGCACAATCATATTCTTCAAATCAGATGATGAAACGGAAGAGCGCTGTCGCCGTGGGACTATCCTTCTGGTGAGCGCCTATGCGATGTCAAACTGGATGATTAATCGTGAATATCACACGGAGTACTTTTTGTTGATAGCCGTCGCAGCGGCAATTCACCGTCTGCGTCAGGCGGAGGCTGCTACGGCACAGCAAAATTTGGCAGGAGTTGAGCCGGCTGGTTCAGAAGCTGAACTTTCCCAAACACCGGCGCTTCAACTGCATGCTAGCATCGACAAAGGCAGGATGATTCCTGCGCTCCTTATCAGTCGAGGCTCAGAGGTTGATGAGCAGCGTCCCTTTGTGAAACGTGGCAGCACCCTTCTTAATCTTGCAGTTGCCGCATTACTGACGTGGGTGGTTTTGGCAATCTGGGATCAGGTCCTCGCAAAAATGCTATTTTAGAATTTTTGAGAGTTTTATGTCATCGGCGTGGTTTTGGATTGAGGCATAAAGGGGCTTGGGCAAGAAATAATGATGGCATGGAAGCGGACCCCGTTGGCTGGTCATTTTTGCGGGCAGTTAGGCTTATAATTAACTTTGAAAAGCGCTGTTCACCGGGAAGGAAGCAGGCAATACGAATGGGATGGAACCATCGACCGACAAACCAAGAACCTCTACGCCGGCGGTGTCAGCGAGTCAGAGGGGCGTTTCGCCAGGTCATGCTTACTAATAATGAAGGAGACGTGTCCCAGCGTCTGTGTGCTTCGCAGGGCTTGACGAACACTTTATCCATCCACCGTCCGCGTCCGTTCATGCTGAAACACGCTGTAGCAAACGTGCTGAGCTACTTCTTCAAATCCAAGTCCTGCCCAGGAGGAACTTCAGACTTCTCGCTTTCCATCCATAGCGTATTGGATCACGTCCTGTCACTAGGCCGTAACCTCCATAATTATAGAGTTTCCTCACTGACACGAGTTCGATGGTTGACCTCGATTAAACTGATGAAACACTGCCCGCCTTTGTGACGTGATTATTAAACGAATTCACTGGACAACACTCAGCAAGAGTGCCTGTTAGGGTATTTTGTTTATGCGCTACGCTCTCACTCACTTTCTAACGTTTTCGCCCGAAACTGTCACCGAGGAGGTTTACTGGGCACTGGCAGGCATCTATGCAGTGCTGGTTGTCGTTTCTGCGTCAAGCATTTTTTCACTCAAGTCAAATTTTGGGGTTAAATTAGCATGGTTTGTGCTAATTGTGGCGTTGCCTGTGATCGGAATGACTATTTACTGCGTGCGTTGTTTGATATTTGCGGATTATTCTCTAGCCAAGCAATTTGGTTTTGGTTTTCGAAGGCCGAGTCAATCTAACAGGTCCAATATTGCCAAGTCGACCACTGCGATGCTTAAATGACAATCAATCTACCAACAATACGCCTCCAGTGCCTGTTCAGTAGTGTATTCATTTACATCTCAGCAGCGGTGCTATTTTGCGAAACAGGTGTCTTTTCGCAAGGCACCATTGCGGAACCAGAACTGCCAACAACCCTTTCCAGAGGGCAGGGCTATTTCCCCACGTTAAGTGAGAGCGCCCTGCTTCGTGGACCTTACAATTCCCGATCTGGAGGAGGCGTCGCTACTGAGGAAGGCCCTGATGCGCCAAGGCAGAACGCCACCGGTTTGTTCCCCTACGAGGATGTTACCCCCAACTTTTATGAACGGAACAGGGACATTTTCAGGCCGGTCGATAAAACACTGGGTTGGCTTACATCAAACAATGCATTCACATACGAAATTGACAAGTTTGATAACACTTCCCTCACGTTGGATGGAACGTTAGGGATTTTTACCCGCCAATTCTCCCCCGAATTGGCCATGTTCAAAGCAGGACCTCTCTTCCTTGATGTTCTTTGGTTGGGTGCAGGAGTCATTTGGTCAGACTACAATGGACCCCAGCAGTTTCCCAATAGCTATGGACAGCGTAATACTGGAGATGGAACCATAGCTTACATTGATGTTGGCTTGAGGGGGATGATCAGAATTACAGATACCATTTATTTCTCAGTTGTGGGGAATCCAATGTATTTGCCTTTCGAAAACCGGTTTGCATTCCGATTTGCAACAGGAAATGGAAATGCTGCTGCCGTGATGACTCATTTAAATTTCAGTGAGACAATCGGCGCTTGGGATGTGCTTTTCTACGATCAATTTCAAATACGCCCCGGCATTAACTTTTACGGTCAGACGACCAGAAGTGGATTTGACTCGGCCGGGCGTTACTCGTTTGGTTTTCAATCTTCCGGATCTGCCAACCAGTTCAACAACGGCAACTACGTTATCCCAAGTAACTTATTAAGTTTCAATGCCACAAGGCTCGTGTTTGACAATCAATGGAGATTTGGACTCCAACTGACTCACGGTGATTACTGGCGCTCGTTATCGTTTACAAATCACCAGTGGAGGAATCAAGCGGGAGCCTGGCTTGGGTATGAAGGTTCGGTCATCCCTTTCGCCCCTAGGCTCGAATATAATATCTCGCAATTTGGCGGCTCCAATACAAAATCCGACATCCTCTTGCACACCGTTTACTTGCAACTAACCGGGCGAATCACGGAAAACATTAATTGTATGGTTAATGTGGGCGAAGGATGGACAACAGGAAGCTCCCAAAATTTCGGCAATCGATTTCTATGGCAGGTCACTGTGGATCAAACCCTTACTCAAAACACGCGCCATTGGGTAAGTTTTGGCGAAAATATTTTTGATAATTCACTTAGCAATCAGTCAGCCCTTGCGCGTTTCATCGGATATGGAATCGACCATCGTATAGCTCGTCGCCTTAGCGCGGCAGCATTCCTGCAGTATACAGATGCCGAAACGACCGTCACCAACGGCCAGCGAAGGCAAGGGGTGGGTACAGGCTTAAATCTCACTTATAATCCATTGGATTTCACCCAGATTTTGGCGACTGTTTTTTACCAGAAGACCACGCAATCAAACTCATCCATAGGCGATAGTGATCGCTGGCTTTATCGCCTATCCGTTAATCAGCAGCTGGCGCATCGCCTCACGGCTGGGCTCTATTATCAATATGACGTGTCGGCTGGAAATACACTCAGCTACACCGAGCATCTGATTGGTTTCACCTTGAGACGGTACTTTTGAACCGCCCCGCGAACGACTGATTCTCTTGCATTTCCCCAAATCTACCTCACGATTGTATGAAATCGTCCCTCACCAAGACCCACATGAAAACCGATCATCAGATAGTCCCACTGCTGGAAAATCGCCATTTGGTGCTACCGGTTCTGCTAGCTCTGGCTACAGCATGTCTGTTCAACACTGCTGGCAACGTAATCTTTGCCGACACGCCGACTGGATCTCCCCAAACAAACAAAGACGTTCCTGCTGATTTTCACAAATATTTTGGACAGCGAATCAATTCTTGGAGAGATCGTGAGCGGAGCATCGCAAAGCTGGATATGGACGCGGACATGAATCAGGATGGTATGATCCAGAACAATGATCCAGCGGACAGTGGTGCATTCGAGGCTACACCTCCAGGAGTGATCTTGGGGACCGGGGAACTCACGCGATTCGTCATCCGACTCATCCCTTATCGTGTGGATTTCGATGGGGAAGCGGTTCTCACCTTGGAAGTGGAAGGCATTAATCGAGGTGACAAGAGCGGTGATTATGCCGATCTGAGTGAGGAGTTGGCCTCCATGGGCCACGTTCGAGTTTGGAGGGATAGGGATAGAAAAAGTCTTCTTCTTGACTCCCAAGATCCAACTAAGCGAATTGTTGAATTCTCCACTCAATATAAAACTTACCCGTACAACTTGCCCATTGCTGTGCCGCGCTATGTTTTTGTCGAAGGTGTCAAGCCCTCCCCAAAATATACCGGGGATGTTCGCCTCTTGGTCACAATCTCCCACCGGTCGCCAAAAGAAACTGAAAAGCGTGCTCAGCGCGCTGCTGCTGAATTCACATCTGCCAAGACTCCCATTGAAGCCGAACCGGAGCCAAAAACAATCAACATCAAAAGTTTCCGCACCAGCTTCGACCACATTCTGATCACTGTGCAAAAGGATTTCGTTCCCAAGCAGTTTATCAACAATAACAACGAAGGGGTGTGGCTGGCTCCACCAGGTAAGAGCTACTGAACCCAATGATAAACGTCAAATATTACAAGCCAAAAGTAATTTCAATGCAGAGGCCCGCTTTAAAGCTTGGAACAAATTATAATTTAATATGGGATGGTGCTGAACAATGTTAGGATTCAAAAAATTCAGTGGATATTTGCTAATTTTCAGTCTCGGACTTTGTTCTGGTTGTGCGCACCGTGGCGCAAACGTTTCGGGGGAACTTCCTCCAATTGTAGCGGCGCCGCGAGCCGACAATAAACCTTCTGGGAATTTGGATGTTTTCTTGATTGGTGATACACTCGAACTCTTTGTCAAAGAAGATGCAACATTGAATGGTAGCTATCCCGTTAGAGAGGGGGGGTACATTGTTATTCCACGTGTGGGCAGGATCTCCGTTGTTGGGTTGAGCCGCTCTGACGCCGAGGCGCAAATCAAGCGCTTTCTTCAGAACACGCAGTTGACTGAAGCCACTGTGCTTGTGGAGCGTGCAAGCAAGCAGGCTTTGATCACGAATTCACAGGGGCCATCAGCCGCCTTGCCTAAAATAATGATCTACATTACCGGTGCGGTGCCACAGCCTGGCACTCATTTTGTTCCTTTAGCTAGTGGGCGTTCACTGGGGCTCTATGAAGCCCTGCTAATCACTGGGGGACTCAATCGCCTTGCACAAGAACAGCGAATTGAGCTCCTGCGTGTCGATTCCTCTGGCCAGCGTAAGCGTGCCGTGTTTGATCTTCGACCCGTAAGGCAGGGGCTTGCGAAAGATCCACAGGTTGGTGAAGGTGATCTGATAATTGTTCCAGAAAAGGTTTTTGGATTTTGATTTTATCATTTACATAAAATCCAGCTTATCTGTAATTCATAAATTGAAAAATCTCAGGCGCCGTTTTTTTAAGGTAAAAGTTTCATTTTAACTCACCGCCCTCAAAGAGAATGGCACAGAAACAACATACAGCTCATGGCGCTACCGCATTGGATTGGAATAGTATTGTCGGTATAATTTTGAGCTATGAAAATTATTGGAGGCTGATGATTCTCTTGTTCATCACCGGCGTGCTGTCAGCGTTGATCATATATGTCTACGCAAGACCAAGTTATGAATCCACTGCTTTGATCCGGGTTAGCCAATATCTTGACAGTTCCCAGTTGGCAAAGGGAGGGGGGGCAGACTACCAGATGGTGAGATCATCGATAGGGTATGAACTCGAAAGTGAAATATTACAACTTGAAGCCGCCAAGAGTTTGGGATTTGCAAATGAAAAAACTACTTATTATGATTTGCGAAATAATCTCGTTCCGGTGGTTCGTGTAAGTTTCTTGGACCAGTACAATCTAGAGGTATCTGTTTTTGCTTACAGCCCGGCGGTAGTTCGTGAGTTTGCCAAGGCACTTGCCGAAGTATACGAGTCTAATAAGGTTAAGCTGCGTAATGAATTTCGAGATAAGGCAATCAAACGCTATATTGATGAGATCACCGGCGTTCGTAAAAAATTATCTGATCAGTTGGACACCCGGTTGAAATTCGAGGAAGAAAGCGCTTTGGCTGGCGCCCAGATTGAATTGGAGAGGCTCAGCAATGTCCCTGTCGAACTCGTGCGCCTACGCTATCGGACCGAGGAGATGGAGCGAATCAGGGATGTTCTTGAAAAAAGACATGCGGCTCTGGGGGTTATTGGGCAACTGGCGCTGCTAACCAGTTTGCCGACGGCTCACCCTTCTGCAGACCCTTTGAAATCGGGCAGCATCGTCAGGAATTCGGGTTCAATGGGGCCATTCAATTTTACTAATCCCGCCCAAGGCAAGATTGTAACACAGGTTGTAGTTCAGCCTGACATGGTAGAAGGCATTGAGTCATGGCGTGATCTAGAGAAAAGGAAGCGCGCCTTGGAAGAAAAAACACGGATCACTCGTGCCAAGTTTCTCGAAGATCATCCCGAGATGCTTAAATTGAAGGAAGAACTTTACGAGGTTTCATCTGCCCTTGACCTGGAACTCGAGGTGGCCCGCAAAGCATTTGAACTGGAATATGCCAGGTGTAAGGAGCAGGTGCAGGAACTGGAGGCCAAGATGCCGGATTACCATAAAGCAACGAAAAATTTTGATGATAAAAAGATGGGTTATGACTTGATGAAAAAAGGCCAATTGGCATGGGATAATGCGTATGAACAGCTCAGTAAACAGATTGAGGGTCTCCAACTTTCTACAGATGTTGGCAGTGTTAATCTTGAATTTCGCGGCTTTGTTAACATTAGAAGTGAGCTTCCTGTTTCACCTAGTAGATACCAACTCGGCATAATTGGTTGCCTCCTCGGAATTGGACTAGCCGGTGGAGTTCCTTTTTTATTCACTAAACTCGACACCTCCATAACAAATCTTAACGAGTTTGAGAGAAGTTTGGGCCTCCATGGAATTGGTATCGTCCCGTTGGCAGATCCGGAGGTTTTGGACCAGATTAACCGCTCTCCTTCAGTAGGCTCCGCCGTACCGAATACGCTTCTGGAGAATTTTCGACTGATACGAAGTAGTATCATTATCAACAAGGGGCCAAAAGATGATGCGCGCGTAATTATGGTTACCAGCGCACGTCCCGGGGAGGGCAAAACCACACTCGCAACGAACATTGGCTGGGCTTTCTCATCTATGGGTGAAAAAACATTGGTTGTTGATTGCGATCTGAGGCGGGGACGTGTTCACCAAGTTGGTGGCGTCTCTAACGAGGTTGGGGTGACTAGCTTGTTGACCAGAAAAGCCAAATTGGAAGAATGTCTCCAACGATCCACTGCGGACAACTTATGGCTCATAACGCGCGGGCCGGTCATTTCTGGTACGACAGAACTTCTAAACGCCCATGTCTTTTCGGACCTTCTGGTTGAACTCAAGCGACGCTTTGATCGCATCGTGATTGATTCACCCCCAGTGCTGGGATTGAGTGAAACAGCATTTTTACAGAGGCACGCCGATGGAGTGGTCCTAGTCATCAAATCAAATGCCACATCGAGGGGGGATGTTAAGGAGGCTTTTAATCTTTTAGGAAAACTAGGAGCTCATTTTTATGGCTTTGTACTTAACCAGGTCGACTTCTCGAAGCGTGCAAATCACTATCACTATTACTATTATTCTGCGAGCTACTATGAAGCGAACTGGGAGGATGAAAGCCCCTCGAGCTTGAATGCTTCCTCGGCAGATTCTCAATACTCTTGATATAGGCATTGACTTCGAAGGTCATAGATTGAGGTGGAGGTGGCCGAGTGCATGGCCATACAAGCCGAGGGGTTGATTGTGAAACGGGCAGGAGGAGCTTTACACTCAATCAATGGGACAAGCTCTGCGTGTTCCTGCGTGAATGCCGTGTGCAGATCGTAAGCGTCACAGCAAGCACCCTCTGAGAATGGTTGAGTCATAGATGTCGTAGCCGATGAGCTACGACGTTTATGGATACGACATCGATCATCTTGAAGACGGACACCCGTGGACGGGTAGTATCCGACAAGCCAAGCCCCATGGTATGAGCATGGAAGGATAAGAGCCGTAGTCATAGAATACGGCTCTTATGGACACGAGCTGCATAGCAGGGATCATGAAGCGGGACGTGGTGGGCCGGGTGAG
>Ga0209066_10000301_pt1 | contig 73777 bp, 53 predicted proteins | sample All_14_2_FD_187198 | JGI IMG/M metagenome (GOLD analysis project Ga0209066, IMG submission 187198) | Freshwater microbial communities in response to fracking from Pennsylvania, USA - Allegheny Zone_MetaG_DW_15 (SPAdes) (version 2) ...
TTTTCATACATTATATTTTTATTATTTTTTAATCCAAGCTCGGCGTTCGCTTTGCAGGAATCAGTTTATTCGACCGAAACATTCAATCAGACCTTCATTTATTCCAACACCCAGAAATTCGCTCCCACCCCTGAAGGCGGCGTAGGTTGGGACGTATTTGCGACAACAATTGAAATACCCCATTACGATAGTAAAAAATTGCTTGATCATGTGACATTGCAATTCACATATGCCTTAAAGGCTTACGACAAAAAAAACATTACCATGCGCGGCTATATGTTCCCGCTGGATGATACGGAAGCCCAGAGCAAATTTCTCTTCGGCCCCTTCCCCATGACCTGCCCGTATCACTACCACAATCCGCCCACCATCGTGCTGGAAGCCCACGCCAAAACGCCCATCAAATTTGGTTATGAATCCATGGTGCTGCAAGGCACGCTTGAGTTAGTGGCGAATGCGACCGATTCACCCTATTATCGCCTGCTGGATGCCACAGAAATATCAGACGATGGCAATACCACAAAGTCATGGCACCCGCTTTATCACGGCCTGCCACCATCCCTTAAGAAGGATACGCCCTAATTACTGTTTATGATGGTGCATCAAAGGGTGCTGGTATGCAGCCACCCCTTGTGTGGCCGATGGTGCGGACACCGCAGCAAACATAACCCCCAGCGCACATATTAATAAACCGCCCACAATTTTAGCAATGGCCGATGCCAGCGCAATACGCGGCTCCGATGCACCAACGAGTTTAAGCAGGCCGCGCCGCGAATGGGCGGCAGCAACCGCAATAGCACCGGTGGTAATACCAGTACCAATCGCCATCACAAACGTAGCCACAATACCGGCTGTAATTTCCCCCATGATGCACGCAAAGAACATAACAAGCAGCGCACCGCTGCATGGGCGAATGCCGATCGACACGATCATCGCCACCGTAGGCCCAATGCCGCGCATATTTTTAATATCAGCAACAACCGGCCCGTGGTTATGCCCGCACCCGCAATCATGCGCATGGACATGGCCATGCTTGAGGCGTAGCGCCAGCACACCGCGTATGAATAGCGCCGAGCCGATCAAAGCCACCAGCGCAAAACTAACGGTTTCAAACCACGCGGCCATCAGTTCAGTTTGCGAACGGGCAATACCCAGCCCATAAAATAACCCCAGTACCAGTACAACCGCCACCACCGCCTGCAACAGCGATGACAATCCGGTAATAACCAGCCCGCGTCTAAGGCTGCCATCATCGGCCAGCATATATCCGGCCACAATCACCTTACCGTGGCCTGGCCCCGCCGCATGTAGAATGCCGTATAAAAAACTGGCGGTTATCAATGCCGCGCCCGCAGCCCACGACCCGCCATCGCGCATGATATTCATACTGCTGGCAATCTGGTCATGGAAAACGCGCTGCGCGTCCTGAATGACATCAAATATCATGGGCATGTAATAATGGCTTTCTCAGCGAAATTGATGCCCAGATTTTCTGGCGCCACGGCATTTTTATCCAGTGATTTCGCAAGCGCTATATAAACACTATCGGGGTTAGACCGCGTGATGCTCGAGGTACAGTCTTCCTTGGAAAGCGTAATGGCACCTTCCTTGAAATGTTTCATCTCAATATAATAGCTGGGGTCATAAATACTGTAGGAAAGTGGCGTTTTAACAGGTGTTTTGAAATGCACCGTAAATTCAAGAACAATGCGTTTATCGGCACTTAAATGGGATGTCACATCATCAGCATGGCTGATAGTTACCTTCTGCCCGCCAGCCGTCACACTCGTAAAATAATCAAAATCCTTAAGGTTGCTTATGTTATCGCGGGCCAGCGCCAGAAGTTCATCGGCATCCAGTTTTTTGTTTTTATTGGTATCAAAATCCGGCAACGAAAGCTCGGTATAGAAACTATCGAAATACCAGGTTTCACGAAGGGCCGTGATACTGCCATCTTTGGTAAATTGTGGCATGATTTTAAAATCCAACCATTCGTGCGGGTGCGCTTCAGCACGGCCTGCGCCCAACAACAAAACAGCAAGGGCAAGCAACCAGCGCATCATCGGGCCAGATATGCCTTAAGGCTACCCTGCCGCCCAAGCAGTACCGACACACACGCAAAGGCTCCCGTAACCAGCACAACCGCAGGGCCGGACGGAATGGAAAGGTGATACGATATAAGCAAGCCGATAACCGACGATATGATAGCAATGAAGGTGCTTAAAACAATAGCAGCATCAATATTATCGGTCCAGAAACGTCCAGCAATTGCAGGCAGCAGCATAAGACCAAGCGACATGAGCGTACCAAGTATCTGAAAGGATGCGACAAGGTTAACCACTACAAGCACAAAAAACACATGGCCGATAATGCTGCGCCCATGCGTCCCCGCGCGCATGAAGTCGGGGTCGAAACAATCAATCACTAACCCGCGATAGAATTGCGATAGAATGATAACGGACAGGCAAGCGACTCCCGCCGCAAGCACCAGTGACGCGTTATCAATGGCCAATATATTCCCGAACAGAATATGCAGCAGGTCAACCCCACTGCCTGATTGCGATACCATCACAACGCCTGATGCCAGCGACAATAAGTACACAAGCGTAAAGCTCGCATCCTCTTTCAACTGCGTAACACGCGTCAGGCCAAAGGCAATCACGGCCACAGCCAAACCAGTACCAAGGGCCGCAATCGTCATCGGCCACACACTCAGTCCAAACATCAGAAAAGCAATGGATACGCCCGGTAAAATGGCATGTGACATGGCATCGCCAACCAGTGACATACGACGCAAATTCATAAACACACCCAAAGGTGCGCCGCTAATAGCCAGTATCACGCACGCTGCCAGCGCACGGCGCATAAACGCGTAATCCGTAAAAGGCGTGATGAGGGCATCAGTTATGGTCATGGTGGTGCAGATGCTCGTGGTTATCTTCGCCAGTATAAAGCTCGGCCATATCAAGGTCGTAGGAAAGCAGCTTTTGTTCAAAAAGTGCATGGGTATGCCCGCGCCCCATGCACTTGCCCGCTAGCACAAAAGATTCAGGGAAGTATTTGCGGATCAGTAATAAATCGTGCAACACGCACACAATGGTGCGGCCTTGCCTGTGCCATTCCAGAATGATCTGGATGAGTTTGGCTGTTGTTTCACCATCAATGGCAGTAAAAGGCTCATCGAGTAAAATAATGCGCGCATCGGTCAGCAGCAGCCGCGCAAATAATACGCGCTGGAATTGCCCGCCCGACAAGGCACTGACCTGCCTACCCTCAAACCCTTCCAGCCCTACATCGGCCAGTGCCTTGCAGGCGCGCTCTTTCATAGTAGAGTCAATCGCACCGCGCTCACGCACCTCGCCCCAAAAGCCGGTACATACGGCCTGTAACACGGGCATCGGAAAATCACGCTGAATACTCGCGGTTTGCGGCAAGTAGGCAACCGACCCTACAAAACACGGGTCGATAGCAATCGTACCTTTGGATGGCTTCAGCATACCGGCAATGGCTTTAAGCAATGTGCTTTTACCGGCACCATTTGGGCCGGCCACAGCCGTCAGCGTGCCTTCCATAAAGACTGCCGATATATCGTGAATACCCTGCTGCCGCCCATACGACACACTGACATCGCGCAAGGTGATAGCCGCGTGCGTCATAACGTAATGGCCCAATATGCAAGAGCCACAATCGCGACACATAAGGCCGCCGCAATGCAGCCGCGCTGAAATTGGCTTAGATAAAACATGAGCGGCAAACTAGGCCTGATAGATCCGTTTGACAAGCGTTATATTATAACATATCAGTGTCCGGTACCCTGAAACGGAGCCTGCTATGAAACGCCTTTTAACAGTCCTTGCCCTTATAATCACAACCATGGCACCGCTTAGATCGCACGCGCAGGATGAGCCGTTAAACGTAGTGGCTAGCTTCAGCATTCTGGGCGATATGGTCAAAACCATCGGCGGTGCCGATGTGGCTGTCACCACCATAGTTGGCCCCGATACCGATACCCATGCCTATGAGCCGACCCCCGCTGATGCAAAAGCCCTGGCGCACGCACAACTGGTCTTTATCAACGGGCTAGGGTTTGAAGGCTGGATGGGCAAGCTCACGCAATCGACTGGCTATAAAGGCACTATTATAACAGTAACGGACGGCGTAAAAACCCACAGTATGGAAGACGAAGGCAAGGTTTTAGCCGACCCGCATGCATGGCAAAGCGCTGCCAACGCGCGCATCTACGCCAAAAACATTACGGCAGCGCTTATCAAGGCCCTGCCCGCCAAGGCCAGCGCCATAACCGTACGCGCCAATATATACGATAAACAACTGGCCGATCTTGATGCATGGGTCCACACACAGTTCAAAGATGTACCGCAGGCTGCCCGCGCCATTATCACAAGTCACGATGCATTTGGTTATTTCGGCCTGGCCTACAACATCACTTTCATGGCCCCTGAAGGCGTAAATACCGATACCGAACCCACGGCCGCCGATGTCGCCAGACTAACTGACCAGATAAAGGCCGCACATGCCAAAACCGTGTTCCTTGAAAATATGACCAGCGCACGCCTCATCAATCAAATTGCAAAAGACACAGGTGCCGTCATCGGTGGCACTCTATATGCCGATGCGTTATCACGCGCGAATGGTGAGGCCTCGACATATATCGACCTGATGCGCCATAATGTGGACCTATTGGCCAGTAGCCTCAAACGCAAACAGTAACAGGTAGATTTTGGTTAAGAAGACCAACCACAGCGCTAACCATCGTGACGTGATAAAAAACGCGCAAGCTTATTGCGAAGCCAAGGGCCTTCGCTTTACCGATCCGCGCCGTCTTGTGCTCGATATTATCGCCCATGCCAATAAACCCATAGTGGCATATGATGTGCTGGCAAAACTGGCAACAAAGCTGCCTAACCCCAAACCACCTACGGCCTATCGCGCGATCGAATTTTTACAGGAACACGGCTTCATCCACCGTATTGAAAGCCTGAACGCTTATATCGCCTGCCAGACCGACCATAAACACGAAGGCTCGCAATTCATGATCTGTGATGATTGTGGCCAAGTGACCGAAGCGCATTTATGCGACCTCCCGGCCCCGCTGGCAGCAAAAACCAAAGCCACAGGCTTCCACATGACGCGCTGGAACGTGGAACTGCATGGCAGCTGCCGCGATTGCACACCCACGGGCACTGCGCAGTTGCATGCTCACCACCACGGTCATTGACGATTAAAAACCAACTTTTGTAACGCAGGCGCAGCAATTTTCCGCACTAAACAGGGAAAATTTAATATATTTTTCATAATTTTTGATTTTCTGGCACGGAAGGTGTATATAGTTTCTCATGAAATAGTTTTACGGGCCACGAATGCCCAAAAAGGATGGATGCTATGGACAGAAAATCTGAAATGGTTTTAGCGGTGATTATGATGGGCTTTTTTGCCGCTTTTATATTACGCCTGCCCGATGCGCCGATCGCGAATCTAAAAACCAACACCGATATTTTCTCGACCTATATCGCGACCAATATGGTGCCTAATGCTGATGGCACCAACGCCCCTGTCTACGCCGACGTAAACGCACTGACAGACATCGCCCCTGCTGCGGGCGACACAACACCAGCAGCAACAGACACGCCCTCTACCAATACGCCGTCCACCACAGGCAATGTTGCCCCTAAGATTGATGGAAAGGCCGATGATGCAAAAACCGATGCAAGCGTGAAACAACCGGCCGCCGTCGTCACTGAAGACACAAAAACAGATGAAAAAGCAGAGGACGAAACAGCCCCAATTCTTGAAACACCCTCTGAAAAACCTGCCCAATAATCGGGCCTAAAAGGCTAATACGTAATTTTAAAACCCCGATGCTGCCATCAACATGGCAATCGGGGTTTTTACTTATCAACAATGTGTTTGCGTGCTTTTGTCGCAAGCGGTACAATTCAATCCATTGTTGGCTGTTCTAGCCCGCATCAACTGCTTTAGCCCCTCTCCGGAGATACCTCCCATGAAGCACTCAGCTCGGCTTGCACTACTTACTGGAACATTGCTGCCCCTTATGGCCACAACGGCTTGGGGCGCAGACCAAATATCAACCCCACAAAAATATAGCCTATACCTGCGCGGCTACGGCGGGATGAGCAAAGTGCAAGGCATGGAGTATGACATTAACGCCGGTGAAATCCGCAACGAACACGAGAGAGGTAATATCGTATCAGGCGCTATCGGCCTTGATATGGGTAATAACTTTATGGCAGAAGTTGAAATCGCCCGCCGCTCGAGCGACATAAAAAAACAAAGTCTGCTTGGCGTTAGCCTACCTAACTCGAGCGGTAATACCAGCAGCACGGCTTTTATGGTCAATGGCTATTACGAAACACCGACAGATAGTATGTTCCGCCCCTATGTAGGCCTCGGCATGGGAATTGCAGACGTAACACTGGAAGAACATAAAACTGGCGCCACGACCCTTGTAAACGACGGGCAGAATGTATTCGCCTATCAAGGTATGGGTGGCCTAGCTTTCAACGTATCCGATAACTTCACCATCTTCGGTGAATATCGTTACTTCGCAACCCATCCGGTTCAAGTAACAACAGCCACCAACACGACCCATGAAGCCGCTTACGAAACACACAATATTCTGGCTGGCGTCAAATATCGCTTCAAGTAAGCCAAGTTTATCGAGACACCATAGAAAAAGGACGCTTCTACAAGCGTCCTTTTTCTTATGCCCACTAACTACACTAACGGCTTATTGCTGGAACAGCCTGATTGCAACCCAGTTACCCTTGTCGTCGATTTTCTCGTTACCCAAAATTGAGACTGATATATTCTCACGCGGAATCTCGGATTTCAAAATAACGTTACGTGAGTTCATGAGACGCGCTGTAGAAATCTCCTGGGCCATAAGCTCAGCACCTTCTTCCAGGGTATCCTTGCTTGCGGTAATCTCAACAAAGGTTTTCTTTGGATCATGCGTCTTGGTGTAAGCTGCAACGAAATCTGCAAATTTCTTACTGGAATCTTCCGTAAGCGAAATCGAGTCCTCGCCAAAGAACAGCACCAGTTTCTGCTGAGCCTCATCAACCGTAATTGTTTGCTCGGCCGACTGCGCGAATTTGGAGTCCGTTTTCTTGGTTTTGTCGTCAAGGTCAGACATTTTTGCAAGGAGCCTCTGATTTTCGTCTTTCACGACTTTGAGCTCCGTCTTTAGCTGTTCCTTTTCAGGATCATTCGTTTCCGATTTGGAATCTTTTGAAGGGGCCCCACCTTTTACCTGCGCAATCTGAGCAGACAAAGCCTCATTCTCGGTCTTTGCGGCTGCAAGTTCTTGTTTGATGCGCGCATTCTCCTGAATAAGGGACTGCGATTTTTTAGTCGCTGCATGGTCAGCGATTTCAGCAACCTGCGCCATTACTTTACTTTTATATGTGATTGTATGGAAATAAAGAGCAACAGACGTAATAAGCACGAAGAAGATGAACATCATGATAACCGACGACATGATGTCCACGAAGCCTGGCCATGTTATATTAGATACGTCGTCTGCATCGCCTTCATGACTCACTCTATTACTCTCCTGAACTTCCTAATTACCTACATTTTTTAAAAGAATGCGCAACTCAGATATCTGTATCTGATTCACTATCCAGACGGGTATCACCCAACTTTTTCTCATTCTCTCTTGAAACTTCATCAAGCAATGTATTCACCTGCCATACAAGGTTGGCAATCTCCGCCTCACTTTGTGCAGCAGGAGAATCCTTGAATTCACCTAGCTTCGCAGCTACTGCCGTTTCAACACGGCTTACGCCATCAATACCGACCCTGAGGTCTTGCACAGCGCCAGTCAACGTTTTAGCAGCAACTTCCTGAGCCTCAACCGACTGCAAGACAGCCTTGATGTTTTGTGAAATATTGCCTGTATGCTCGGCCATGGTGCGGCCGGCATCGCGCAGGAATTGTTCGGACTTGGCCGAAACTTCCTGATGCTGTGCCTTGAAGTCCTGCACATGCTGCTGGATAGCCATAAGCGCATTGCTCATTTCCGCTTGACGCTGACCCATCTGATCTGTCGCACCTTTTTGGCTGACCATGACTTTAAGCGTGTGGGACATAACAATAATAAGCTGACCAAGTTTCTTGTGCGTTTTTTGCGAAAGCTGCGCAAAATTCGATAGCCAGTTCTTAAGGTCGGCATCACCGCCACCACGAGCGCCACCACCTTGGCTGCTTCCGCCAGATTCAGGAATACGCTCGTCAATCCAGCGGCTGACGTTTTCAATGAAATGGTTCTGGACGTGGCCAGCTAGGAAGTTGAAATAACTCACGATCAGCGAACCGCCGATACCGAACAGCGAAGCCGAGAACGCAAGGCCCATCCCCTGCAATGGTGCGGCAATCGAACTGATGAAGCCCGACATCTGGTCGCCGCTAACGGCTGTATCACCGGAAGGGGCGGCAGCGGCATCAGGCGACTCACCGCCGATATTAGCCATACTGGCCATAGCCTGCCCCACCTTATCGATGGTTTCAAGCAGCCCGAGATACGTACCAAGCAGACCCAACATAATCATAAGACCAGCCAAAAAGCCGACCGACTGGCGCATATGGTCGCAACGTTGGCCTACTTTGGCTTTAATCAGTCGGGCTTCCTCGTTACTGAAGGAAAGGTTGCCATAAACAAGCATCTTGTCGATAACAGCAGCTGTGTTCTTGGTATTGATGATATAGCCGTTTTTGATGATCTCGTTATGAAGACCATTGACGTCTTCAATCGTAATATCTGGTTTGTCCGCAACAGCTTCGATTTTTTTTAGAACAAAAGCCGATTTACGCATTTTCAAAATATTGGCTATGATATGATAGAGTGAGAAGAAAATTCCCACACAAATCATGGTGTTAAGCGGCACTTCCCCGGCGACGAAGAAGTGTATGACCATTTTTTGGCCGTAGGTCAGAATGGCCGCAAGAAATAAAGCTGAAGCAATAATGGCTGGCGAAAAAAAGAATGTGATTTTGGTGTCAACATGCGCATATTTCTGGCGCAAAACATCGGGCACGCTTTCCTCTTGCTCGGAAGCATTCCAAAAAACAATTGGTATCCCTTTGTCTTCCATATCGATCTTTTCCGGCTTTTTATATGAGGCTAAACGGGCTTAGAAATATGCGATTATATTTACCTCTGGAATGATAGCGCATTCGCATCTGTTGTAAAGCCACGACTCGGTAAAAACCAAGCACTTCAAGTGCAAAGCGGCATTCATTACAAATACGGATAGGGGAAGAAGAAAGGGTTAGCCGCACTCTGAGCAAAAGAATGCTTTTTTGAGCAGGCCAACTTCGAGCAACAGCTTGTAAGTCGCCATGTAAACGTCGGTTTCCTGCTGGTGAAGCTTACCACGCGCAGCGTTCAGGCGCTCTTCACCCTCGATTAGTTCGATAAGATTAATGGTACCCTGCTCGAAGTTCTGGCGGTTCAGGTTCTGCAAGGCTTCGCTTGAGGCAATTTCAGCTTTGGTTTTGGTGATATTGTTACGCAAAGATATCAACTGGTTATACGAAAGCTTCAGCTGTTTCTTCATATCTTTAAGGGTCTTGGTACGCTTGTACTCAAGCTCGTCAATCATCGATTCCGTACGACTGACTGTTTCGCGGCGATCATAGCCATCGAAAATATTATAAGTCATCTGCATAACGGCCTTGCCGTTTATATCGCGGCCAGAATACCCACCGTCATCATAACTCTTGTCGCCTGATGCAATAAAATTGACCGTAGGCATATAGCCGGCTCTATCGGCTTTCAGCTTATATTTCATAGCCTTGATTTCAGATTCCGCCGTTTTGACTTCCGTATTATTATCCTCAGCCAGCTTGATATATTCATCAAGCGGAAGACGCTCAGGGTCCAGCTCGTCAGGTATGGCTGCACGGAACGCCGGCATTGGCCCAGTCAAAAATTCAAGACTACTAATGGAATCGTTAAGAGATGATTTTACGCTTTCGAGCGCACTCTCGGCTGATGCCATACGCGACTGCGCGTAATCAGCATTGGTTTTTGCGCTGCCGCCAATTTCGTATGTTTTATTGATAATCTCCACGATATCCGACAGACGCTTAATAAACAGGGCCGTATCATCAAGCGTGTTCTGATAACGCAGCACGTTCAGATAAAATTTCACCGTATCGTTCAGCACAGCCTTAGTATTTTGATCGACTTCGATCTTTGCAGAATCGGCGGCTACGCCCCGCTGCTTGACAGTATTGCTTGCAACACCGCCATCAAAAATGAGCTGCTGGAAAGTAAGGGCTATCTTGTCTGACGGCGCAATAAGACCGCCGGCTTGCTTGCCTGCTGCTGGGTTGTTGTATTCCATACCCTGCTGAAGAGTCATATCCATGCGGGGATAAAGGGCTGCCTGGGCACGGCCTTGATTATGCACAGCCTGCTCAACACGCAGCTTGGCCATTTCCACATCAGGATTGTCATCAAGCGCGAACATAACGATTGAGCTCAACGAAAGCTGCACGCTATCCTGCTGGGCCCGCTGGGCCTGCTGTGCCGGTGAATCGCGCAGCCCGCCCGAAATATTTTCAAGCACAATGGCATCTGAATCATTGAGCAATTTATCGAATTTACCGGTCTTCACCGCAGCCTCGGGGGCAACCCCTCCGCCATCAGCCATTGCATGGCCGGACATCAGTGCGCCATAGCTCACAAGCAGCGTGGTTGCAAAAACAGCAACCAATTCCGAGAATCTGTTTTCCGCTTTTTGCATGGGAAAATGAGGTCTGCCTGATGGAATAAAATTGAGAGGTACGCTAATAGAGAATCACCTAAAAACTACTATACGTGAAAAAACATGTCTAGATAACCCTTTTTCCATACAGCGTGAGGGGGTTTATGGATCGCGCAGGGCTGTATCCCACATACGCAGCAAGGGCTTGAATATAGCCCTAAGCACAGAAATTTTATCGGTTTTAATATCCAGTTGCACCATCATACCTGGGTATAGAGCGCGCCCCTTACCAAGGTTATTGGAATCGAGAGTAACCTTGATCTGGTAGAATTCTTGATCTCGCTGGTCAGAAAAACTATCTGCGCTGATATACGTCAGTTTTCCCTTGAGGCCACCATAGACCGAGTATTCATAAGCCATAACCTTGGCAACAACAGGCACTCCCAACCATACTTTACCACGGTCGTTGACTTCAATTTTACCTTCAACCAGCAAGGCTTCATCCAATGGCAAAATTTCGGCCAAGACATCACCCGGCTTAATAATACCGCCGATGGTATTGACGGTTACACGGTTGATAATCCCCTTCACCGGCGACACAATGGACGTGCGCTGCACTTGGTCCTTCGAACCGGATAAACGCTCGCGCTGCTTCTTGATATCAACATTAGTGTCATTCAGTAGTTGCGACAATTCAGATGCATGACTCTCATTACTTTCGGCCATCGCATTTTGGGCCTCGGCAAGCTCTGCTTGTACAATTGGTATTTCGGTCTCGTTCTTTTGGATGCGAGTTACGAAACCTTGCACAGTACTTTGTGCATCCAGAAACTGGCTCTGCGATATAGCACCGCTCTGATACAATTTTTTCTTGATCTGCAACTGACGCTGGGACACCTGCGCTTCATCACGAAGATTTTTGGTTGTGTTACGCAATTCATCAAGCCGCAGTGACTTCTGATTAATCTTTTCCTGTAGCCCGTCAATTTTCTGCTTAAATTCCTGCTGGCGGCTTTTAAATAAGTTCATTTCGGATGCAACAATATCCGGATATTTGTTTTTCAGTTTGTTCTCAAATACAGGCTCTTCAACGCCTTGCCTCTCGGCTGAAAGCCGAGTTTGCTTGATCAAGAGGTAATCAAGCTGGATCTGCCCTTCCTGCATATCGGCTTCAGCGCGACGGTTAACGATGGTAAAAAGCGGTTGGCCAGGTTCGACTTGCTGCCCCTCCTGCACAAAAATATCATTCACAATGCCGCCTTCAAGATGCTGCACCGTGCGCACCTTACCTGAAGGTATAATGCGCCCCATAGCCCTAACATGCTGATCAATCTGGGTGAAACCAGCCCACAGGAAAAACACCACTACAATACTAACCACAAGATAAAGTGGCCCGCGGTGTTTAACTGATTTATCGACAAGAATAAATGGATCCATGTCTATACGCCCGTCCCGCCAAGTTTTTTAAGCACTTCGTCACGCGGGCCATCGGCAATAATCTTGCCTTTGTCCAACAACACCAGACGGTCAACTAGCGAAAGCAAAGTTGTACGGTGCGTAATCATCAGGAAGGTCCGACCTTTCAAATATTTCGTAAGATCTGCCTTGATACTCGCCTCGAGTGCGGTGTCGATACCGTTTGTTGGCTCATCAAATACAAGCACCTGCGGATTGCGCACCAATGCACGTGCAAGCGCAATAGACTGCTTTTGCCCACCTGAAAGCCGCTCTCCGTTTTCACCGACTTCCATATCAAGTCCGCGGCCTGTATTTTTCATGACACTTTCAAGACCCGACATTTTAACTGCACGCTCAACATCTTCCTTCGACGCGGTCTCGCAGCCCATTAAAATATTGCTTTCAATGGTGCCAGAGAAAAAGAATGCATCCTGCGGTACATAACCGATATTACGGCGTAGTTCATATGGCGAATACGAAGTCATACCAAAATCATCGACCAGTATGCTTCCTGACGATGGCTCAAGCAGAGAGCACACCATACGCACGAGCGTGCTTTTACCAGCACCAGTGCGGCCAATGAAACCGACATGTTCACCAGGCTCAATATTGAGCGACACCTTAGTAAGTGCAGCGTATTGCTGATTGGGGTATTTGAAGCTTACATCGTCAAATTTGATACCGCCTTTGATACCGTTGCTAACAGGGCGCGTTGCAAAATTATCATGCTCGCTTGGCAGTTTATAAATTTTATCTACGCTCAAAAGCACATCACGGTAGCGCTTATATTGCACAACAATACCCGCAAGGCCAACAATAGGGCCAATGGCACGACTTGACATCATGGTTGCAGCCACAAGTCCACCGACAGTCAGTGAGCCCTGCGATATAAGATAAGCCCCCAAAAACAGCGTAAATACTGATACCATATAAGTGATAAAAATACTGAAACTGCCGACAATAGACGAAAGCGTATGGGTACGCTTGGCCTCGTCTGCCGATTTCATGGTCTGAATATTCCATTCGAACAATTTTGGGCCGACCGCATTCATCATCTTGATGGTGCGCATACCTGTAAGCATCTGAATTAGGTAAGCGGATTTTGACTGCATACCCGCGAAATAGCTTTTCGTCGCCTTATCAATCGGTATCTGGATGAGCAGGTTGGCCACCAATATAATCACCGAACCTACAATAGGGACAATACTCAGCCATGGGTCGATAAAGAAAATAACCCCGATGAACAGCACAAAAAATGGCAAATCAACCAGTGTGGGCGCCAAGCGCGAAGCATAAAAATCGCGCACCGACTGCATTTCACGGAAGATGTTCGCACGCTCGCCCACCGATAATTCCATGTTGGCGATCTTGACTGCGATCATACGCTCCATCAGGTCTGAATCGTATTGTGACCCAACCTTGGACGCGATGTTTTCAAGCAAATGACTGCGCATGACTTTAAACAGAAAGTCGAATATCAGCACAATCACAATACCGCTAGTCAGGACATACAGGGTCGATTCCGCAAAATTGACCGTAACGCGGTCATACACGTTCATGCTAAAAAGCGGGTACGCAAGCACGAACAAATTGATAAATAGAGAGCACAGCATAACTTCGCCATACTGCTTATAAAATCGCCTGATAGGAGTCCAGAACCAGTCCAGCGAATGGCCTTGCGCCATATGGCTGACATCCATCAATGTTGTTGATTTAAGCGGATATACGAATAGCGCCCATACTTGGGTATCGGCATCAAGGCCAGGATCGGCAGGAAAAAACTTTTCACCTTTGGAGTGGGTAGGTAAATATGCAAAACAGTCATGCTGGGATGTACCGATAATAGCTGGCAGCTTCGCAGTCAGAATTTCTTCGTAACGTATTTCCTGCTTATCAATACCGAAGTTCAAACGGTCAAAAACAAGCTCGACATCTTCCAGACGGAAAGTACCGGGGGGCCTGGCTATAGTCGTCAATAATCCCTCGATATCGGGACGGACATTATAGCAAGTTAATACGGCCTCGAGACAGGCCCGCAACTTCATTGCGTCTTGCACGACAACTGACATGATGATTCCACTCTACCCGGAAGAAAGCTCGAACGAATTATAAGAAGCTGATTATATCCGAGATCAGGTCGAATGTATAACGAGTTGAGCGCCGTTATCCCACTGGACGGTACGCAAACCAGAGCCGTTATCATTGTCGCTGGTAATAGTGCCAGATTGATTGATTACGTTAATATCCGTCAGATAATTGATCGTGGCCGAGTTAACATAAATATCAAGTGAGGTACCGCCGGCAATACCAGCAATATCGGTATCACCAATGGAGAGGGTATTGGCACCGAACAGGTCAGAGTTCGTGAAGTCCAGTTCCTCGACGTTGCTAAACAGGCTTGCCAGGTCAACGCCGTCCAGATCCGATGTAAGAGCGCCGGAGATATTTACGTGATCTGTACCGCCGGAGCCGTTAACATTGGTCAAGCTGCTGATAACGTTACTATCAATCGTAATTGTATCGTTATGCGTGCTAAGCGTGAAATCTTCGAACCCGTTGATCGAGTCGGACTCTCCGTTCGCATTCACAATTGTACCTGTGCCGGACGTAATTTGGCTGGTTGCCGTCAGGCCAACCGAGCTACCCGAATAATTGATACTGTCAGTACCAGAGCCACCGATATAGCTGTCATTGCCATCAGAACCGTTACCGCCGCTAAACGCGTCGTTGTTAGCGCCGCCGTCAATGGTATCGTTACCACCGCCGCCGCTCAGTTGGTCAGCGCCGGAACCTGCAGTAATACTATTGGCGTTGGTATCGCCTGTAATTGTGTCCGCACCGCCAGTGCCGATGATATTTTCAAACGCACTAACAGTATGGCTGATCGAGCCGTTCAAAGTAGCTGTGATAGTTGATGAACCGTTCAGCGCAATATCAAGGCTGGTGAAGGAACCGTTCGAATAATCGAGCGTATCTGTGCCTGCGCCGCCATCCAATGTATCAGTACCCAGCGAACCACCGACCGAGTCATTGCCGTTACCAGCACTGATGCTGTTGGCGTTGCTATCGCCCGTAATCGTATCGGCACCGCCAGTACCAATCACATTCTCAATACCGCCAACCGAGTGCGAGAACGCACCGCTATTCAAGCTGGCAGATACAAATGACGAACCGTTCAGCGCAATGCTGAGGTTGGTGAAGCCGCTCGCATAACTCAATGTATCTGTGCCTGCGCCGCCATCATAAGTGTCAGCACCAGTGGTTGCGAACAACGAGTCGGCACCGTTACCGGCACTAATCGAGTTGGCGTTGGTATCGCCCGTAATCGTATCGGCGTTGCCTGTACCAATAACGTTCTCGATATTGCTCAGGGTCTGGCTGATGGAACCGTTCAGCGTAGCCGTAGTCGTCGATGAACCGTTCAGGGTCACTGACAGGCTCGAAAGAGCTGAATAATCTACTGTATCTGTACCTGAACCGCCATCCAGCGTATCAGTACCAGTTGAACCACCAATCGAGTCATTACCATTGCCTGCACTAATGCTGTTGGCGTTGGTATCGCCAGTAATCGTGTCAGCGTTGGCCGAACCTGTAACATTCTCGAAGTCACTAACTGTCTGGCTGATAGAGCCGTTGACCGTAGCAGTAGCTGTCGATGAACCGTTCAGCGTCAAAGACACGCTCGTAACGTTGGCAAAACTCAGCGTATCGGTGCCAGAACTACCATCCAGGGTGTCAGTGCCGGTTGACGCAATGATCGAGTCATTGCCGTTGCCAGCGCTGATGCTGTTTGCAGCTGTATCACCCGTAATCGTGTCGGCACCGCCAGTACCAATCACATTCTCAATACCTCCAACCGAGTGCGAGAACGCACCGCTATTCAAGCTGGCAGATACAAATGACGAACCGTTCAGCGCAATGCTGAGGTTGGTGAAGCCGCTCGCATAACTCAATGTATCTGTGCCTGCGCCGCCATCATAAGTGTCAGCACCAGTGGTTGCGAACAACGAGTCGGCACCGTTACCGGCACTAATCGAGTTGGCGTTGGTATCGCCCGTAATCGTATCGGCGTTGCCTGTACCAATAACGTTCTCGATATTGCTCAGGGTCTGGCTGATGGAACCGTTCAGCGTAGCCGTAGTCGTCGATGAACCGTTCAGGGTCACTGACAGGCTCGAAAGAGCTGAATAATCTACTGTATCTGTACCTGAACCGCCATCCAGCGTATCAGTACCAGTTGAACCACCAATCGAGTCATTACCATTGCCTGCACTAATGCTGTTGGCAGCGGTATCGCCCGTAATCGTGTCGGCACCGCCCGTACCAATGACATTCTCGAAGTCACTAACGGTTTGGCTGATAGAGCCGTTGACCGTAGCCGTAGCTGTCGATGAACCGTTCAGCGTCAAAGACACGCTCGTAGCGTTCGCAAAGCTCAGCGTATCGGTACCTGCACCCCCATCCAGCGTGTCGGTACCGGTTGACGCAATAATCGAGTCATTGCCGTTGCCAGCGCTGATGCTGTTTGCAGCTGTATCGCCCGTAATCGTGTCGGCACCGCCCGTACCAATGACATTCTCGATATTACTCAGGGTCTGGCTGATGGCCGCGCTGTTTAGCGATGCGGTAGCATCTGTCGCACCGTTAAGCGCCAGCGACAAGTTGGTGAACGAACCGCTTGAATAATCAATCGTATCGGTGTTGGCACCGCCATCTATTATGTCTGCGCCATTTGAACCGAAGATGGAGTCGTTACCAGCACCCATAGTGAAGGTGTTGGCTGCGTTATCGCCGGTAATTGTATCGGCGCCGCCTGTACCGATAATATTCTCGAACGCACTGACTGTCTGACTAATCGATCCGTTCAATGTAGCCGTAACAGTCGATGAACCGTTCAACGCAATATCAAGGGTGGTGAACGAACCGCTAGCGTAGCTCAGCGTATCGGAACCAGAACCGCCATCCAGCGTGTCGGCACCGGTCGAACCGCCTACCGAGTCATTACCAATACCCGCACTGATACTGTTGGCATTGGTATCGCCTGTAATCGTGTCAGCACCGCCTGTACCGGTAATATTCTCGACACCGGCAATAGATTGGGTAAACAAGCCGCTATTGAGGCTTGCCGTTGCAGCGGAGGAACCATTGAGCGTAACACTCAAATTAGTGAAGCCGCTCGCATAGCTCAGCGTATCTGTGCCTGCGCCACCATCGTAAGTGTCAGCGCCCGTGGTTGCGAACAACGAGTCGGCACCGTTACCTGCATTGATATTGTTAGCGTTGGTATCGCCGGTAATCGTGTCGGCACCGCCGGTACCAATAACGTTCTCAATATTGCTCAGGGTTTGGCTGATGCTGCCATTCAGCGTGGCCGTTACTGCCGATGCACCGTTCAGGGTTACTGACAGGCTCGAGAGAGCTGAGTAGTTGATCGTATCGGAATCAACGCCGCCATTGATTGTATCGGTACCTGTTGTACCAACGATCGTATCAACACCTGAACCCGTACTAATCGAGTTTGCACCCGTATCACCGGTCATATTATCATCATAGCTAGAACCAATAAGGTTCTCAAAGCCGCTGATCGTATCAACGCCGCCATCGCCGTCATTCGAGGCGCTACCGAGAGCCAGACTGACCGTGACGCCAGTGCCTGATGATGCGCTGGAATAATCGAGCGTATCCGTGCTTGAACCGCCATCCAGCGTGTCGTTACCGCCGCGGCCAGAAATTGTATCGGCCCCGTTGCCTGCATCAAAATTGTTGGCAGCACTATCGCCTACAATTACGTCACCGCCGCTGGTACCGATAATATTTTCAATATTGCTGAGCGACTGGCTGATCGAGCCGTTAACCGTAGCAGTTACAACGGTCGACGTATTCAACCCCACAGACAGGCTCGAGAAGGAGGAATAATCAAGCGTATCGGAACCTGAACCGCCATCAACCGTATCAGTACCCGAGGACGCGATAATCATATCAGCCCCGCCGCCAGCACTGATGCTGTTAGCGTTGGTATCGCCTGTAATATTGTCAGCACCGCCTGAACCGATGACGTTCTCGAAAGCCGTCAATGTCTGGCTGATTGAGCCATTGACCGTAGCCGTGATGCTTGAAGCGCCGTTCAAGGCCAGCGATACGCTTGAAACGCCTGAGTAGTCAATCGTGTCGGTACCTGAACCAGCGTCAATCGTATCCGTGCCTGTTGAACCGACAATCGAGTCATTGCTGTTACCGGCACTGATACTATTGGCGTTACTATCGCCTGTAATCGTGTCAGCACCGGCAGAACCGATAATATTCTCGAAGCCGCTAATCGTCTGGCTGATCGAACCATTGACCGTAGCCGTAGAGGTCGATGTACCATTCAGGGTCAATGAAACAGTCGAAACACTAGCAAAGCTCAGCGTATCGGTACCTGAACCACCATCCAGTGTATCGGTACCGGTTGATCCGATAATCGAGTCATTGCCGTTACCAGCGCTGATGCTGTTCGCAGCTGTGTCGCCTGTAATCGTGTCGGCACCGCCAGTAGCAATAACGCTTTCGATATTGCTTAGGGTCTGGCTTAGGGCTGCACCATTCAGCGATGCAGTGGCATTGGTGGCACCGTTCAGAACCAGAGAAAGGTCGCTGAATGAACCGCTAGAATAATTGATCGTATCGGCGTTAGCACCACCATCTATAACATCTGCGCCAAGTGTACCGACAATAGAGTCATTACCAGCGCCTGCGCTAATGGTATTGGCGTTGGTGTCGCCGGTGATGGTATCTGCACCACCTGAACCGATAACATCTTCAAAGCCGCTGATGGTATCAGCACCGCTGTCGCCGTCATTCGAAGCCGAACCACCCACAAGGCTGACCGATACCGCACCGGCAGCTGCCGCATATGTCAAGGTATCTGTACCGCCACCACCGGTCAGCGTATCGTTACCGCCGCGACCCGCGATCGTGTCATTACCGTTACCGCCATCAATATTGTTGGCGGCGCTATCGCCCGTGATCGAGTCACCGTTGGCGGTACCAATGATATTTTCAATATTGCTGATGCTCTGGCTGATTGAACCATTCAGCGTCGCTGTTGCAACAGTCGAGGTATTCAGCGTAACCGACAGGCTGGTGAACGAGCCACCCGAATAATCCAACGTATCTGTGCCTGCACCACCATCAATGGTATCTGCACCGGTTGAACCGACCAGCGAGTCAGCACCGTTACCAGCGCTGATTGAGTTAGCCGCCGTATCACCCGTAATTGTATCGGCACCGCCCGTACCAATAACGTTTTCAATGTTGCTCAGTGTCTGGCTGATTGAACCGTTCAGCGTGGCTGTCACGGTCGATGAACCGTTCAGCGCTACAGCCAGGGTCGAAAGGGCCGAGTAATCAATGGTGTCCGTGCCGCCGGCGCCGTCAATCGTATCCGTACCGGTTGAACCAACCAGCGAGTCATTGCCACCACCTACGCTGATGCTGTTGGCATTACTATCGCCCGTAATTGTATCAGCACCGCCCGAACCAATAATATTTTCAAACGCACTGACCGTCTGGCTCACTGAACCGTTGACCGTCGCCGTTACGTTCGATGCGCCGTTCAAGGCTATTGCGACGGTAGTCACGGCGGCAAAGCTCAAGGTATCAGTACCTGAACCGCCATTGAGCGTATCGGTACCAACTGACGCAACAATCGAGTCATTACCGTTACCTGCAGTGATACTATTGGCATTGCTGTCTGTCGTAATCGTATCGGCGCCACCAGTACCTATGAAACTTTCAACGTTGACAATTGTCTGTGTCAGGCCACCGGCGCTCAGTGTCACAGTAGCAGCCGTACCGCCGTTCATGGTCACCAGCATATCGGTGAATGAACCGCTTGAATAATCAACTGTATCGGTGCCTACACCGCCATCGATACTATCGACACCCAGTGTACCGATAACCGAGTCATTACCGTTACCGGCACTGATGGTGTTAGCGGCTGTATCGCCCGTGATCGTATCGTTATTGGCCGAACCGGTGACATTTTCAAAGCCCGTGAACGTATCGTTACCGCTATCACCGTCATTCGAAGCCGTACCGCTGTCAAGGCTGACCAACACCGCGCCCGCAGCCGATGCGTACGTCAATGTGTCCGTACCGCCACCACCCGCCAACGTATCGTTGCCGCCACGACCACCGATCGTGTCATTACCGTTACCGCCATCAATATTGTTGGCTACGCTATCGCCCGTAATCGCATCACCGCCGCCGGTGCCAACAATGTCTTCAACTTGGCTCAAGGTCTGGCTTACGCTACCGTTGACTGTAGCCGTGACACCCGTAGCACCGTTTAGGGTAACCGAGAGGCTTGTGAACGCGGCATCAGAATAATCCAGCCTATCCGTGCCTGCACCGCCGTTAACCGTGTCGGTACCCAGCGATGCCGTCAGAACGTCGTTACCACCACCAGCGCTGATGCTGTTTGCATTGGTATCGCCGGCAATGGTATCGGCATTGCCCGTACCAATAACGTTTTCAATGTTACTCAAGGTCTGGCTGACACTGCCGTTAACTGTAGCCGTCACAGTGGATGCGCCGTTCAGGGTCACAGCCAAGGAGCTCAGGGCAGAGTAATCGATCGTATCGCCTGTACCGGCACCGCCGTCAACCGTATCTGTACCCAGTGTACCGACAATGGAGTCGTTACCGTTGCCAGCGCTGATGCTGTTGGCGTTGGTATCGCCAGTGATCGTATCGGCGTTGATCGAGCCTACGACATCTTCAAAGCTGCTAATGTTATCAGCACCGCCATCGCCGTCATTTGAGGCTGTACCGCCCACAAGGCTGACCGATACCGCACCGGCAGCAGCCGCATACGTCAATGTATCGGTACCGCTGCCACCGGTCAGCGTATCGTTACCGCCACGGCCTGCAATCGTATCGTTACCGCCGCCAGCATCAATGTTGTTGGCAGCGCTATCGCCCGAAATACTGTCATCGCCGCCCGAGGCAATGATGTTTTCGATATTGCTGATCGACTGGCTGGCGCCGTTCACGGTTGCCGTGACAGTGCTTGAGGTGTTCAGCGTGACAGACACGCTTGTGAAAGTACCGCTTGAGTAATCAAGCGTATCGGTACCCGTACCGCCGTCAATCGTATCGGCACCGGTCGAACCCAGAATACTGTCGTTACCGCCACCCATGCTCAGGGAGTTGGCATTGTTATCGCCCGTAATGGTATCGGCGCCGCCGGTACCGGTGATATTCTCGATGTTACTGATGGTCTGGCTCAAGGCCGCGCTGTTCAGCGATACTGTTGCCGATGTCGAACCATTCAACACGAGTGACATGTTGGTGAACGAACCGCTTGAATAGTCAACGCGGTCGGCTGTACCGCTGCCGCCGTCAATCGTATCGGCGCCCAGCGTGCCGACAATGCTGTCATTACCGGAATTACCGTCAATAACGTTGGCCCCACCGTCACCAGTAATAGTGTCGTTTGAAGTGGAACCCGTAATGTTTTCAAAGCCGCTGATATTATCAGTGCTGCCATCGCCATCGGCCGTGGCGCTACCGCCCACAAGGCTGACCGATACTGCGCCTGCAGCAGCGGCATAGGTCAGCGTGTCGGTATCGGCACCGCCGGCCAGCGTATCGTTACCGCCGCGGCCTGCAATAACATCGTTACCGGCCCCGCCCGTGATGTTGTTGGCGGCGCTGTCGCCCGTAATCGTGTCGGCACCACCTGTACCAATCAGCGATTCAACATTGCTCAATGTCTGGCTGATCGAACCGTTCAGCGTGGCTGTCACGCCTGTAGCACCATTCAGCGTAACGCTCAGGCTGGTGAAGGAACCGCTTGAATAATCGACAAGGTCCGTACCGGCCCCGCCATCAATAATATCGTTGCCGGTAGAACCGGTAACAGTGTCATCGCCCGCACCTGCGTTAATCGAGTCGCTGCCGATACCGCCATCAAGCGAGTCTGTGCCGTTACCACCAATAAGGGTGTCGTTACCGCCAAGGCCTGACAGAATGTCGTTACCGTCGTTACCGTCCAGCACGTTGTCATTGACGTTACCCGTGATGGTGTCATTCAACAATGCGCCGGTAATACTCTCGAAGTTTATCAGCGAATCTTTGGAGGAACCGTTAATGACCGATGTGACCGCACCGCTATCAAGCAGCGTAACGCTGACCGTAGCCGAGTTGAGCGACAGATAGCTCATCGTATCGGTACCACCGCCGCCATCCAGCGAGTCAGCGCCGTTGGATGCGTTGAACACATCATCGCCGTTCAAGCCGTAAACCGTATCGGCAGCGCTGGAACCCGTCAGTGTATCCGCCTGGTTGGACAGGTAGTAAATCTCGAAATTATTGGCAAACTGCGAACCCGCGCCGGCAGAAAGCACAACCGCACCGGATGAAAGGTCCATCGTAATCGAACTTGTCGCAAGGCTGGCGTAGCTAACAGTATCGGTACCACCGCCGCCGTCCAGAATGTCGTTACCCGTTGAACCCAGAATACTGTCGGCACCGCCACCGCCGGAAATACTGTTGACCTCGGTATCACCCGTAATTGTATCGGCCCCGCCCGTACCAACCACGTTTTCAAACGTGTTCAGGGTTTGGGTCAGGCTGCCGTTCAAAGTGGCTGTGGCATTGGTACCACCATTCAGCGCAACCGAGAGCGACGTAAACGACGCGCCTGAATAATCAACAGTATCGGCACCCGAGTTACCTGCCAGGAAATCGTTACCAAGCGACCCGTAAATAATATCATTACCATTGTTGCCGCTGATCGAGTTGGTGGAAATATTTCCAGTAATCGTGTCGTTACCACCCGAACCTGCAATGTTTTCGAAATTGCGAATCGTATCTGTACCTTGGCTGATAATAGTAACAGTCGTATCGCCCGCATCGGCCAGCACTATGGAAATAGTATTGTTCTGTGAATAGTCTATTGCATCGCTGCCGATACCACCATCATAGATGTTAGCGGAATAGCGGCTATACATCCTATCGTTACCCGCATCGCCGTAATACATACCGCCCGAAGTCGTGCCGTTTTCGCCGATGACAATCGTATCGTTATTATTACCGCCATAAACAATCTGGCCAACACCAGATGAATATTCAGTATCGTTACCGTCACCGCCGTAAATAGTATTAATCGATGATGTGGATGACATACGGATGTTATCACCCAATGTCGTACCGATAAGTATTTCAACCGTGTTGAACGACAATGACGATGTACCGGCAAGCGACGCCTGATAGTAACCGCCCACTGTGTTACGCAAGTCAGCCACAATAGAACCGGTTGTAAACCCTGTCAGGTCAAGCGTATCAAGCGTACCTACGCCACCGATGACCGTATCAGCCCCACCGCCAACAATATAGAAGGTGTCGTTGCCGGATGTGCCATCGAAATAGTTGTCTGATGTATCATCGGTAATCGAGTCATTGCCCGATGTCGCAACAATCTGTTCGATATTCTGGATCGTGTCGTTCTGGCCGCCGGCAACCGTGACGGTTGCCGATGTCGCGCCATTCAGAACAACGCTGATGGATGTAGCGCCAAGGGCCGAATAGTTGATCCGGTCAAGGATACCCGCGCCGCCGTCATAGGAATCAAGGCCCGTGCTGGCCGCAAAGTAGTCGATACCGACACCGCCAGTAACCGAGTCATCGCCCGCGCCATCGGTAATCGAGTCATCGCCATTGCCGCCGTCAATCGTATCGTTACCGCCGCCGCCATTCAGCGTATCGTTACCGGTACCGCCTGAAATCGAGTTGGCAGCAGTATCACCCGTAATCGTGTCATCAAGGTTTGACCCGACAATCTGGAAGAAGTTTTTGGCCTTATCAATTTCGGACCCGCCAACGGTTATGCTGTAGTAACCGCCCGACAATACACTCATATCGGTATTGATGGCAGCACCGCTATAAGCGTAAGACAGAACGTCGTTACCCGTGCCACCTTCCAGCGTATCGTTACCTTGGTCACCGGCAATTGTATCATCGCCCGTGCCGCCAATCAGAATGTTGGCAGCAGATGAACCCTGAATAAAGTCGGCACCAACCGAACCGGTAATGTTTTCAATGTTACGCAGCGTATCGTCGTTTTGGCCAACAACATCGACAACTGTATCGGTGCCGCCAATCAACGTGACGTTGATAGCCGTAACACCCGATTCAGTGGTGTAATCGACCGTATCTGTGCCCAGCCCGCCATCCAGCGTGTCGGTACCAGCACCACCAATCAGCAAGTCGTTCCCGTCAAAACCTGACAACACGTTATCAAGGTTATCGCCGGTAATGCTGTCGTTACCGGTCGAGCCGATAACATTCTCGATTTCGCTGATCGAATCTGCCGTACCGCCGCCAACCGTAACCGTTGTTGTCGTGGCACCGCTCAGGGTCACGGTAATGGACGTAATACCGGCCTCGGCCGAATAATCGGCCGTATCGATGCCGCCGCCGCCTACTAGCGTATCGGCGCCCGCACCACCGGCCAATACGTCGGCACCCAGACCGCCCGTCAGCAAGTTGGCGCTGCTATCACCACGAATGGTATCGGCACCCGCCGTACCGATAACGTTTTCAACGTTCTGGATAAGGTCGTTTATATCGCCACCAACAGTGGCAACAGAAGTACCCGAACCATTCAGCGTAACGCTAATATACGTAGCACTGACCTGACCAGAATAGTCGACTGTATCGATACCGATACCGCCATCAAAGTTTTCCTGACCATCCGAGCCCAGCAGCAAGTCATCGCCGCCATCGCCTTTAATCGTATCGTTATCGCCGCCGCCGTTAATTGTATCGGCCCCACCCGAGCCTTCAAGCGTGTTGGCAAGGCTATCGCCGTTCAAAACGTCATTACCGGCTGAACCGATAACACGTTCGATATTGGTAATGGTCGTCGTACTACCACCGCCGGCCACAACAGTGCCGCTACCGGCGCCGTTCAGTGTTGCCGTAATGGAAGTGATACCCCCAAGCGCCGAATAATCGATCGTATCGTTTGTACCTGCGCCGCCGTCAACAACGTCAGTGCCTGCGCTAGCCACAAATGTATCGTTACCGCCAAGCGCGTAAATTGTGTCGGCGCCGGTTGAACCGGTAATGGCATCATCTTGCGCGGTTGAATAATACAGCTCGAAGTTCGTAAAGCTATCTGTGCTGCCGTCAGCCGCATAGAAAGCCGTACCGGTCGCGATATTCAACGCCACGCCCGAACCGACCAAATCATCAAAGCTCAATGTATCGGAACCTATGCCGCCATCAAATACGTCGCTTTCCGAACCGCCACGAATAAGGTCGGCACCATTACCGCCAACAATATTGTTGGCACGCGTATCACCGTTAATTGTATCAGCGCCCGCTGAACCGACTACGTTTTCAATGTTCCGGACGGTCTGGTTTGCAAGGCCTGTAACAGTCACAGTCGCGTTGGTAGCACCATTGAGGGTAACTGAAATATTATTGCCTGCACCGTTGGCAGCATAACTGACCGTATCGACATCGTTACCGCCGTCATAAATATCGGCGCCACCTGTGGTGTTGATTGTATCGTTGCCGATACCCGACGTAATCGTGTTGACGCCTGTGTCGCCCGTCAAATTGTCTGCAAAGCCCGAGCCGACAATATCTTCAAAGCCTGACAATGTATCAGCGCCGCCTTCACCATCATTCGTAGCCGTACCAGCAGCCAGACTGACCGTGGCACCCGACGTAGCAGAAGCATAAGTAATCGTATCCGTACCGATACCGCCTTGCAGGTCATCAACCCCGTCGCGGCCATTAATCGTATCATTACCTGAACCGCCAACGATTACGTTAGCACCTGTATTACCAGACAATACGTCGCCCCCGACGGTGCCCAACAGGTTTTCAATACCGGTAAGTGAATCGCTTGAACCGTCACCATCATTCGTGGCAACCCCTGTAAACAGGTCAACTGTAACGACGCCAGCAGCACCCGAATAATCAGCCAGGTCAATACCCGCATCGCCAACCAGTGAATCAGCACCACCACGGCCCGACAATGTATCATCGCCTGACCCGCCGGTCAGTGTGTTGGCAGCAGAATCACCCGTAATCGAGTCAGCATTGCCGGAACCGATAATGTTTTCAATCAGCGAAATACTGTCACTCGAGCTATCACCGTCGTTGCTGACAGTACCCGAAGCCATATCGACAACAATGCCATTAGCAGCGTTTGAATAGCTGGCGGTATCAATATCGCTACCGCCGATCAAGGTATCAGCACCGCCACGACCCACAAGCGTATCGTTACCCACACCGCCTGACAAAACGTTACCAACACCATCGCCCGCAATCAAATCCGCGTTGTTTGAGCCAACGATGTTTTCAATATTCAGCAGTGTATCGGCCGAGCTTTCACCATCGTTTGATGCCGCGTTATTGCCAAGGTCAACGTTGATATCACCTGATGCAAAAATATAACTGACCGTATCAATACCGGCATCACCCTGAAGCGTATCGGCGCCACCTCGGCCAATCAGTGTATCATCACCATTAGCACCGCCCAGATAGTTGGCGGCGTTATCGCCCGTAATCGCATCGGCATTGGCCGAACCGGCAACGTTTTCAATGTTACTGAATGTATCAACGGTGCCATAGCCGTCATTCGATGCAGTACCGGCAATAATACTGATGGTAACAGCACCTGTAGCCGCACTGTAATCAAGCGTATCGGTACCGACACCGCCGTTAATGGTATCATTGCCATCAAGGCCGGCGACAGTATCGTTACCATCACCCGAGGAAATCGAGTTGGCGGCAGTATCGCCGGTAATCACGTCACCAAACTGCGAGCCAGTAACGTTTTCAAAGCCGCTGAGCACGTCGCTCGCGCTGTCGCCGTCATTGCTTGCCGTGTTGGTTGCCAAACTGATGGTAACAGCGCCAGCCGCATTTGCGTAACTGACCGTATCTGTACCCGTACCGCCTTGCAGGTTATCGGCACCGCCACGGCCTGCGATTGTATCGTCACCCAGCCCACCAATAATAACGTTGGCAGCACTATCGCCAGTAATATTGTCGGCACCGCCCGTACCGGTCACGTTTTCAATATTCAGCAATTCCTGGCTAATGGTACCGTTAACCGTAGCTGTGGCCGAAACCGCACCGGACAGAACAACAGACAGGCTGGTAAACGCAACATCGGAATAGTCAATTCTGTCAACGTTAGAACCGCCATCAATCGTATCGAGGCCGAGGGATGCATTAATAACGTCAATCTGGGCACCAGCGCTGATACTGTTAGCCGCGCTGTCGCCGGTAATATTGTCAGCATGGGTCGAACCGATAATATTCTCGAAGCCGCTTAAGGTATCAACGCCGCCATCACCATCATTTGATGCCGTATTTGTTGTAAGGTTGACCGTGACGCCACCTGCGGCGCTTGCATAACTGACTGTATCGGTACCGGTATTGCCCACCAGCGTATCGTTACCGTCACGGCCCGCAATCGTATCATCACCCGATGAAGCATCGATATAGTTGTCACCGACACTACCGGTAATGTTGTCATCATTGGCTGAACCAAGCACGTTTTCAACGTTTGAAATCGCATCAGCCGCGCCATCACCATCGTTCGTTGCCGTACCTGCCAGCAAGCTAACAGTTACGCCAGCCACTGCCGCTGAATACGAGACCGTATCAGAACCCGCGCCGCCGTCGATTGTATCGGCACCGCCACGACCCCTGAGCGTATCGTCACCATTACCACCCGACAAAATGTTGGCTCCGGAATTACCGACAATAACGTCATTGAAGTTGAAACCAGTAATGTTCTCAAAGTTGCTGATAACATCGGCGCCGCCAAAACCGTCGCTGGTAACAGTACCGGCTGAAAGGTCAGCAACCACGCCGCCAGTACCACCTGCAAAATTGAGCGTGTCTGTACCGTTTTCACCATCCAGCGTATCATTGCCGCCACGGCCATACACAACGTCATCACCGTTACCGGCATTGATAACGTTAGCACCAGCGTCGCCATACAAAGAGTCGTTTTGGTTTGAACCTGTCAGGTTCTCGAAGTTTGAAATGGCATCGGACGCGCCATCACCGTCTGCCGATACAGTGCCGGAAGCCAAATCGGCGTTAACCGCACCAAGTGCGTTGATATATGTCAGCGTATCGGTGCCGCCGCCGCCATCAAGTGTGTCAGCACCACCGGCACCATAAACGGTATCCAACCCAGTACCGGCCTGAATCTGGTTGGCCTGTGCATCGCCGTAAATAAAGTCTGAACCTGTTGTGCCGATAACACCTTCAATATTGCTGAGGCTCTGGCTAATCGTACCGTTCAAGGTAGCTGTTGCAGCCGATGCGCCGCTCAGCGTGATATTCAAGCCCGTGAAAATCACGTTGCTATAGTCAATTGTATCAAAGTTAGTACCGCCATCCAGCGTGTCTGCACCAAGCGAGCCAAAAAGAGCATCCTGCCCAGCATCGGAACTGATGGCGTTGGCATTGGTATCGCCCGTAATCGTATCATTGCCAACGGTACCAACCACGTTCTCAAAACTGTTGACCGTCTGGTTGACGCTACCGTTAATGACGGCGGTAACACTGCTCGTACCATTCAAGGTAATGCTGAGGGTATTCAAACCGGCGCCAGTATAATCAAGCGTGTCAGTGCCGCCATTACCGGTCAAAAAGTCGGTGCCCAATGAACCGAATACAGTGTCATTGCCTGTACCGGCATCAATACTGTTAAAGGCGCTACTACCGGTAATATTGTCGGCGTTGTTTGAACCTACAACGCTTTCAACACTAATAAGCGTATCGCTCGAGCCATCACCATCACTGGATGCAACACCTGTAGACAGGTCAAGGGTAATGCCAGCCAGTGCGTTGGCATAATAGGCAGTATCTGTACCGTTGCCGCCTTCAAGCGTATCGGCCCCGCCGCGTCCTTGCAGTCTATCGCCAGATGAACCGCCGAAAATATAGTTTGAGTTATTATCGCCTGCCAGCGTATCGGCAAAAGCTGAGCCGGTAATATTGTCAAAGCTATTCAGGGTATCCGTTGCGCCGTCACCATCATTCGATGCCGCATTGGTGCTAAGGTCAACGCTAACGGCTGATGCCGCATTGACGTAAGTGACTGTATCGTCGCCGCCACCACCGTTCAGGTTATCGATACCACCGCGGCCGGCAATGATATCATCACCCAAACCACCGTTAATCGAGTTGGCCTGCGAGTCACCGGAAAGCGTATCATTACCGACAGAGCCGGTAATGTATTCGACATTCACCACGTTCTGCGAAATCGTGCCGTTAATTGTCGCCGTAGCAACAGTCGATGTATTTAAAGTCAGGCTAACATCGGTAATATCACCGCTTGAGAAATCAATACGGTCGCTATTGAAGGACCCGCCATCAATCGTATCGGCCCCAAGCGATGCAAAAATCGTATCATTGCCCGAGCCAAGAGAAATGCTGTTGGCGTTTGTATCGCCGGCTACATAGTCACCGCCAGTCGTGCCGATAACACTTTCAATCGAATTCAACGTTTGCGTAAGCGAAGCGTTCAAAGTAGCAGTCGCGTTGGTAGCACCGTTCAAAGTGACGTTCAGTGACGTGAACGATACAGAGGAATAATCGACAGTATCTGCACCAAGATCACCAATAAGTGTATCCGCACCAAGCGAGCCAACAATTCTATCATTACCCGCGCCGCCATTAATGCTGTTGGCGTTGGTATCACCCGCAATCGTATCGGCACCGGCGCTACCGACTACATCTTCGAATGCGTCAAGTGATTGTGAAATACCACCATTGACGAGTGCCGTTATAACGGATGCACCATTCAATGCAATCGATACGCTGGTAATAGCTCCATCGGAATAATCGACCGTATCGGTACCATTACCGCCACGCAGCGTGTCTGCGCCAAGTGTGCCGTAAACAGTATCTTGACCACTGTTTGCTGTGATCGTGTTGGCAGCACTGTCGCCCGTCAGCGCATCTGCGTTGCTGGAACCTGTCAGGTTTTCAAAACCCGACAGTGTATCTGAACCGCCGTCACCGTCATTCGATGCGGTACCCAATGCCAAGCTTGCCGTAACACCGGAAACAGCCTGGAAATAATTAATTGTATCTGTGTTGGCGCCGCCCGAAAGCGTATCATTACCACCACGGCCTGAAATAATATCACCGCCGCTACCACCCGCAATGCTGTTATCGCCAGCATCACCCACCAATGTGTCGGCAAAACCTGAACCTAAAATATTCTCAAAATTTGAAAGCGTGTCGTTTGAACCGTCGCCATCATTTGATGCCACACCTAAAGAAAGGTCGACGTTTACAGCCGCCACAGCTGCGGTATAGCTGATAGTATCTACACCCGCATCGCCATTCAGCGTATCTGCACCACCACGGCCAGCAATAACATCGTTACCATCATCGCCATAAATAATGTTGGCGCCGGTATCGCCCGTCAGCGTGTCAGCACCGCCCGAACCTATAAGGAAATCAATATCGCTAACAACCTGCGTCACAGTACCGTTAACTGTAGCCGTAGCATCAAGGCTACCATTAAGAGTAACTGATAGGCTGGTGAACGAACCGCCGGAATAATCGAGGCGGTTAAAGCCGGCTTCACCACGCACTGTATCGGCACCGAGCGAGGCTGTAATAATATCGTTACCCGCACCGGCCAGAATATTGTTGGCATTGGCATCGCCAGAAATCGTATCATCGCCGCCTGTTGCTGTCAGGTTCTCGATATTGACCAACGTCTGTGTCAACGTGCCGTTTAAGGTAGCGGTAACTGACAATGCGCCGTTAAGGGCTACAACCATACTTGTGAACGACGCATTGGAATAATCGATCGTATCACCGCCGGTACCGTTAGAACCGCCGTCAATTGAATCGTTACCAAGCGTGCCTACAATTAAATCGCTGCCGCCATTACCCGAAATGGTGTTGGTATTTGTATCGCCGGTAATATTGTCATTCGCACCTGAGCCAAGCACGTTCTCGAAGTTACTCAGCGTATCTTGCCCGCCATCACCATCGTTTGATACAACGCCAGTTGTCAGGTTAACAACAGCACCACTGCCAGCTGCAGCAGCATAACTGACTGTATCTGTACCGCCACCGCCATCCAACGTATCGTTACCGCCGCGGCCGGCAAGCGTGTCGTTACCCAACCCGCCAACAATATTGTTAGCATTAAGGTTACCGGTCATATCGTCGGCGTTTGCGGAGCCAATGATATTTTCAAAGCCAGAAAGCGTGTCGCTCGCGCCATCGCCATCATTGGTGGCACTATTGGTGCTCAGATCTACAGTAACACCTGAAAGGGCATATTCGTAACTGACCGTATCGCTTCCATTACCAGCCGTAAGGGTGTCGGCGCCGCCGCGGCCCAATATCGTATCGTTACCGTCATTGCCAATAATGATGTTGGCGCTGTTATCGCCGCTCAACCAATCAGCATAGGCTGAACCTGTAAGGTTCTCGAACCCTGTAACGCTATCAAGCCCGCCTTCGAAGTCATAGAACTCGACGCCGTCCAGCAAGCTAACAGAAACAGGGCCAGTGCTATTGGTGTATGTTAGCGTGTCGACACCAATACCGCCATCCAGCGTGTCAGCGCCGCCGCGTCCCTCAATCGTATCGTTACCGGCACCAGCTGTAATGGTATTGGCGTTGCTGTCGCCGATAACTAAGTCATCATGCGTTGAGGCTACAATATTCTCAATTGTTAGTAGCGTATCATTTGAACCATCGCCATCATCCGATGCGAAGCCTGACGAAAGGTCGACCGTAATATTATTGGCGGCGTTAGCGTAACTGGCCGTATCGGAACCCGAACCACCAGTTAATGTATCACTGCCCGCGCGACCTTGTAGAATGTCATTACCGCCGCCGCCATTCAGATCATCATTACCTGAACTTCCGTTAATCGTATCGTTACCGCCCGTACCAATAATACCGTTGATATTGGAAATCGTTTGGTTGATACCACCATTCAGCGTTGCAGTTGTTTGTGTAGAGCCGTTGAGGGTTACAGACAAACTTGTGAAGGCGACATTGCTGTAATCAATCGTTGCACTATTCGTACCACCATCGATCGTATCAGCACCAAGCGATCCTATAATGTTATCGTCACCGGCACCGCCTGAAATCGAGTTGGCGTTGCTATCACCAGCAATGGTATCAGCACCCGTTGTACCAATAACGTTTTCGAAACCCGCGACAGATTGGGTAATACTGCCATTAAGCGTGGAAGTAACTGTGGTAGTTCCATTCAAGGCAATCGAAACACTGGTAAGGCCAGCATCTGTAAAATCAAGTGTATCAGTACCAATACCGCCAACCAGCGTATCTGCACCAATACCAGCGCGCAGCGTATCGTTACCGTTGCCCGTATCGATATTGTTGGCGTTATCATCGCCTCTAATATCGTCAGCGCTATTGGAACCAACAATATGCTCGATACCCGACAATACGTCGTCACCGCCATCACCGTCATCGGACACAAGGCCCGTTTTCAGGTTCAGAACAATACCCGAAACAGCGTTCGCATAGGTTACGGTATCTGTGCCCGTACCGCCGCTAATCGTATCCGTACCACCGCGGCCTGCCAGCAAGTCATCGCCTATACCGCCAGTAATAACGTTATCGCCCGTATCGCCGCGCAGCGTATCGTTAAAGGCCGAACCGATCAGGCTCTCAAAGTTTGAAATAACATCTGTTGCGCCGTTACCATCATTGGTAACAGAACCCGTAAGCAGGTTAACTGACACAGCCGAAGCTGCGTTTATATAGGTCAGCGTATCGACGCCAACACCGCCATCCAGCGTATCAACTCCGGCCTCACCGGCAATAATATCGTTACCCTGGCCGCCAGCAATGCTATTGGCCGTGCTATCGCCATAAAGCGTATCGTTACCCAAGCTACCAACAAGGCTCTCTACGTTTACAACAGTCTGGCTGATACTGCTGTTGATAGTGGCAATAACAGAAGTGGCCCCATTAAGGTCAACCGACACGCTTGAGAACGAACCGCCCGAGTAATCGAGAACGTCAGTACCTGTGCCGCCATCAATCGAATCTGTACCCAGTGAGCCGATAATCGTATCAGCCCCACCATTCAAAATCAGAATATTGGCTTGGCCGTCGCCGGTTACGTAATCATTGCCGCCAGTGCCGGTCACGTTTTCAATATTGGTCAGCGCCTGGCTAATGGTGCCATTCAAGGTGGCCGTGGTTGACAAGGCACCGTTCAAAGCCACCTGAAGGCTTGTAAACGCAACATCGGAATAATTGATTGTGTCGTTATTGGCACCGCCATCAATTGAATCGGTACCCAGCGTACCCATAACAACGTCATTGCCATTGCCAGCGCTAACCACGTTATCGCCGGCATCACCCGTAATGCTGTCAGCAAAAGCGGAGCCAACGATATTCTCAAAACCTGAGAGCACATCGTTCGAGGTGTCACCATCATTGGTCGTAAGATTAGTCGTCAAATTAACGACAACGCCGCTAGCAGCAAGCGCGTAACTGACTGTATCGGCACCAAGCCCGCCTTGCAGTGTATCAGCACCACCGCGGCCTGAAATTGTATCATCGCCATCAAGGCCATCAATCACGTTGCCAGTAGCATCGCCGGTAAGGTTGTCATTGTTGAGAGAACCTGTAACGTTTTCAAAGCCGGTGAGCGTATCGTTTGAACCGTCCCCGTCGTTGCTGGCTGTGCCGGATTGCAAGTTGACGGTAGCACCGAATGCGGCATTGATATAGCTAACGGTGTCAATGCCAAGACCGCCTTGCAGGTTATCAGAGCCACCGCGGCCTGTGATAACATCGTCGCCTGCACCGCCAATAATCACGTTGGCTGAGTTATCGCCGTTAATACTGTCATTACCGCCAGAACCCGTAACGTTTTCAAAGTTACGAATGGTCTGGGCTAACGTGCCATTAACCGTTGCCGTTACGTCAGATGAACCATTAATCGTTACTTCAACGCTGGTAATAGACGCACCAGAATAGTTGACATAGTCAACACCAGCACCACCATCAAGTGTATCAAGGCCAAGTGACCCAAAAATCGTATCGGCGGCGAGCCCGCCGTCAATCGCGTTATCGTTGGTATCGCCCGTCAGGCTGTCGGTAAAGTTCGAGCCAACAACGTTTTCAAAGCCTGATAACGTATCGTTTGAAGCCTCGCCGTCATTCGATGCGGTACCTAAAGCCAGACTCATGGTAACGGCGCTTGAAGCAGCCACATAGGTAACAGTGTCAATACCAGCGCCACCCTGCAACGTGTCTGCACCACCGCGGCCAGCTATTGTATCGTCACCCAGGCCGCCAATAATAATATTGCCGCTGGAGTTACCTGAAATATTGTCGTTAAAGTCCGAACCTGTGAGATTTTCGATACTCGATAAAATATCGCTACCGCCATCACCGTCACTACCGACGGCACCTGTGGCCATATCAGCAACGACGCCGGTCGCCGCCAAAGCATACGAGGCCGTATCGTTACCCGAGCCGCCGGCAAGCGTGTCATCGCCTGAGCCGCCGGTCAGAATATCGTTGCCGATACTACCGTCCAGCCTGTTGTCGTTACCATCACCAACAAGGGTATCGTTAAAGCCTGAACCAACTAACGATTCTATACTGACCAGCGTGTCGGACGCACCATCGCCGTCATTAGCAACTGCGCCCGTGCTAAGGTCAATCGATACAGCAGCAGCAGCACCTGAATAATCGGCCGTATCGTTACCGATACCGCCGTCCATGTAGTCAATACCCTGACTGCTGTAGAAAACATCCGCATTACCAAGGCCATAAACGGTATCGCTTCCGCTTGACCCGCTGATGGTATCAGCCTGCGCACTCATATAGTAAACTTCAAAACCCGTGAAGCTATCAAGGCTGTTATCACCCGCAAAGAAAGCGGTTGAAGTGCCGATATTCAGGTTAACGCCGATACCTGTCAAATCATCGAAGCGTAATGTATCGTTACCCGCACCACCATCCAGCGTATCACTTTGCCCACCACCGCGAATAACGTCATCACCGCCACCAGCCACCAGCGTATTGGCAGTACCGTCACCGTAAATCGTATCGTTACCGCCGGTACCCGTAACATTTTCAATGCCCGCAATCGTATTATTGGTCGATAGGCTTACGGTCACCGTCACGCTGGCTGAGCCGTTCAATGCAACCGAAATAGAGTTTGTAGACGAGAAGGCAGAATAGTTAATTGTATCCGAACCGGTACCACCATCCAGCGTGTCAGCACCCGTACTAGCAACAAGACTATCATTGCCGCCTAGGCCGAACACAATATCAGCTAAAGTCGAACCCGTAAGGGTATCGTCCTGCGCAGTCATGTAATACTGCTCGAACCCGCTGAACGTATCTATACTGTTATCACCCAGATAATTCGCAGTGCTCGTCACAAGGTTCAGGTTGATACCAAAACCTGTAAGTTCATCAAAGCGCAGTTGGTCGGTACCGACCTGCCCCGAAAGCGTATCGCTGCCCGATGCACCGCGAATGGTATCATCGCCCTGCCCACCATCAATAACGTTAGCGCCGCCACCGCCGGTAATGTTATCACCCTGGTTCGAACCTATAACGTTTTCAACAGCTGAAAGCGTGTCTGTGCCGCCCTGCCCGTCAGATAAGGCAAGCTCGCTCGAAAGGTCAATAACAACACCTGCTGCAACAAGCGAGTAATCAATCGTATCGCTACCCGCACCGCCAATCAGCGTATCGTTACCAGTACCACCGACAAGATTATCGTTACCGTTACCACCATCCAGCACGTCATCACCGACGCCGCCACCTAAAGTGTCGTTGCCGCCAAGACCATAAAGCAAGTTAGCGTTGTTATCACCAACCAGCGAGTCATCGCCTGAAGTTGCATAAATATTTTCAACGTTACGAAGTATGTTATTGCTGCCACCGGCAACAAACACTGTAGCATCGCCCGAACCAGCCAGTTGCAGTGAAATAGATGTGATGCCCGTGATAAACGAGAAATCAACCGTATCAGTACCTGCACCGCCGTCTGTGGTATCGGCACCCGCACTGGCTGTTATGTTATCATCACCGCCAAGCGCATAAACTGTTTCACCTAAGCTAGACCCGACGATATTATCCGTCTGCGCAGTCATGTAATAAATCTCAAAGCCGCTAAACGTGTCGGTAGTACTATCAAAAGTGAACGTCGCAGTACCGGAAGCGATATTGATATTGATGCCTGAGCCTGACAGATCGCTGAATAGCAATGTGTCGGTACCGCCCATACCTAAAAGAATATCGCTGCCATATCCGCCGCGAATTTCGTCATCACCAAGACCACCGCGCAATGTATTGCTTGCATTATCACCGTAGATAACGTCGTTGCCGGTCGTACCCGTTACGTTTTCAACGTTTCTGACAGAATCGTCTGAATCACCGGTGACAGTAACGTTTGAGGCAGTCGAGCCATTCAGAATGACACTGATAGCCGTAGCAGCAGATGTCGTGTAATCGACTGTATCAATGCCAGAGCCGCCATCATATGTATCGCCGCCTGCGCTTTCGATTAACAGGTCGTCGCCACCTTCACCGGCAACACTGTCATTGCCTCCGGCACCGTCAATTGTATCGTCACCCAAGCCGCCACGCATGGTGTTGGCTGCAGAGCTCCCGATTAGGTCGTCAGCAAAAGCTGAACCTGTAACGTTTTCAATGCTTACAAGCGTATCGGATGCACCTTCACCGTCATCAGCTGCAGTATTCGTAGAAAGGTCGACGATCACAGCACCTGTAGCACCGGAATAATCAGCCGTATCAAATCCCAAACCACCGTCTAGTGTATCGGCGCCGCCACGCCCAGATAATGTATCGTTACCTGAATTACCTGACAAACGGTTGGCCGAGCTGTTACCGATAATAATATCGTTAAATCCGGAACCCGCGATGTTTTCAATACCCGTCAGAACGTCTGAGCCGCCGTCGCCATCATTAGCGGAAACGCCCGTTGCAAGATCAATCGAAACAAATCCGCTAGCTGTTGCATAATCAGCTGTATCAACCCCAATACCGCCATCCAGCGTGTCGTTACCAACGCCGCCATATAAATAGTCATCGCCGGCAAGGCCCGATAAATAGTTGGCTTGCAAATCACCGCTTATAGAATCGTTACCCAGCGTGCCGATTACATTTTCGATGTTGCGCACAACATCATTCTGGCCACCAGCAACGGTGACAGTCGCATCGCTAGCACCATTGAGTATGACACTAATAGATGTAGCACCGGCGAGGCTTGAATAATCAACCGTATCGCCGCCGCCTTCACCATCCATTGTATCGGCACCAAGGCCCGCAACGAATGTGTCATTACCTGCCCGCGCCAACATCAAGTCGTTACCGGCAAGGCCGTCAATCACGTTGCCTAAACCGTCACCCGTAATGCTGTCCGCAAAAGCCGAACCCCTGACGTTCTCGAAACCTGTGAAAATATCAGCCGAACCATCACCATCAACGCTGGTAGAACCGACCGCCATATTGACGGTGACGCCTGATATAGCATCCTGATATGTCAGCGTGTCGACACCAAGGCCGCCGGTAAGAGTATCGGCGCCGCCGCGGCCGGCTAAAAGGTCATTACCCGCACCGCCATCAAGTGCGTTGGTTGCACCATCACCTGTAATTGTATCGTTACCGGTTGTACCCGTAATGCTTTCAACGTTACGGATACTCTGGTTCAAGCCGCCATTAACGATAACGACTGAATTAGACCCACCAGCGAGAGAGACAACAATATTATCAATACCCGTCAGGTTAGAATAATCGACAAGGTCAATACCTGCGCCCATGTTGATCGTATCGGCACCAGCACTACCCAAAACGGTATCGTCACCATCATTGGTCAGGATCAGGTTATTCGACTCGTTTCCGCCCACAAGGTCAGATGCAGAACCGGTATAAATATTTTCAACCTGCCTGATGTAATCAGTCTGGTATTCAGGGCTGCCATCGGTGCCCATAGTAGTAACAGCAAAACCGTCAACCAGCGATGCAAGGTTGACGTTGACGTTAATGGTAAAGGCCGAATAATCGGCAAGGTCAACGCCCGTGCCGCCGGTGATGGAATCATCACCCTTACCGCCAATAAACGTATCATTACCGCCCTGACCGTCCAGAACGTCACTGCCGTTATTACCTAAAATGGAATCATTGCCCTCACCGGCAAATACTGTATCGATACCCACACCGCCATTGATAATGTCATCGCCGCTACCGGTGAATATACGGTTTTCGTTAGGGTTATTCGCAAACACCCAAAGCGAATTACCGTTGGCATCCGTTTTCTGATAATCGCCCGCACCGTATACATACTGTACCGTTGCAGCCTGCTCGATCACCGTAGTGATAAGCGGGATACTCGGTATGATAATCGGGGCACCGGGGTTGATCGTAGCGTACAGTTCAGGATCAAACTGCGCGACCATCGTCATCGTCACGTTAAAGCTTTGCGTCGACGGTATAGGGTACTTGATGATTAACTGAATAGCCCCCGAACTGTTCCGAACCGGGTTTTCAAGCGTATACTCGCCATTCGCAAAGGTAGCGCCTAAAATGGTAAAACCGGCTGGGAAACCCTTAAGCGTAAACGTATTGATCGCAAAACCGTCAGGAACCGAAGGTGTAACCTCGATCACGCGCGACATCGTCGCATCGTCAAAATAGGTAGGGCTATCAGCATTCATTAAAATATCGCGCGTCTCTGACGCGAGGCTGACCACCTCGGTTGAGTACTGCACAATATAACTGCTATCAAAGAACGAGGCATCAGAGCCGCCACCGCCTTCAACCACGAGCGTTTCAATACCAAGCACATCCTGCAGACTCTGGGTACGCGCAACTTGCAACAGGTTCGCGGTAAACGTCGAAACGTCCTCTGGCTCTGGCGGTGCGGTAAAATCTTGTGAACTTGTCGAGCTGGCGGAGCTTGTAGCGCTCGACGTCAAATTAGAAGTAGCGTTTTTCTCGCCTTCGTCATCAACGGCACCCCTAGGGGCGTTGCTGGTGTAATTACTTTTTGCAACGTCGGCAGCAGCTTCTTTCTGCTCGGCCTGGACATCTGTCTGGCCTCCCGTTTTCATCAGGATTTCCATGGCCTTGGCCGAAGCCTGCTCGGCCACCTGCTTTTTCATCTGCGCTTGCTGTGCTGCAGCGTCCGCAGCAGCAGCAGCAGCCTTAGCATCGGCCGCAGCCGTTTTGTCGGAAGGCAGAATACTGGAAATCGAAATAAAATCTTTAACCGACAAATTTCCAATCTCGCCGATATTAGCCAGAATGGTTTGTGCGGTAATAATTTTACCATTAGAAGTCAGCTCAGGGGCAGAATCACGGTCGAACATGATAGAAGCCATGCCAACTAGAACGATTTTAGCGCCCGAGGGATCAGCAATGATTAGATCATTACCGAGAATATCGATTTTGCACTTATCGAGGTCAAGGTTACCGAGATCAATTTTACTGCCTGGCTCAACCAGATATTTGACAACTTCGCCACCCTCAGCAGGCATCGCGACCTTAATGGCCTTCGCATTCGCTGCAGTGGTTTTGCCTTTGTCCTTAGCCATGGTTTTCTAGACAGCCTCCTCGGCTGAAATACTGTACCCAGAAGCACCAAAGTGAAATGGCCCAAAAAATGGGGGAATTACACTAGCTCCAATTAAACATCTTAATGGAGAAAGGGTAAACGAAACGTTACCGACACACAGCAACGCCGCCCCTATTGTAGAAAGGGCTTCAACGAAAGGCACCTTGCTACGTAAGTGACTGTTATTTCTTGTCATTTTTCGTAGCCTCATCCAGTTCGTTCAAAGCCGCGCTGAGGTTATCGGTGGGATCCACCGCTAATGCCGCTTGCGCTTCCTGCGCAGCACTACGCATTTTATCATTTTCGGCCCTGAGCATGGCAATCTCGGCCTTCAGTTCCTTGATCTGGTTTGTCTCAGCCGCACACTGCATGACCGATTGCAGAGGCCCTTGCTCGGCCGCCAAAGACAGCTTTCTTAACTTTTCTTTCTCAACCTCAAGCAACCCCACCTTGCGAACCAAGTTGGTATAACGATCTTCAGAAACACAGCCGGGTCCAGCACTTGTTGGTGTCACGTTATCAGCCAGAATGCGCGGGTTGGCAGGCACCGGCAACGCGGCCACATCGCGCTCTTTCAAATCGCTTTTTGGGGCATTTTTAGCAGCTTCAGCCTCAAGAATAGCCTGCTTCTGAGCATCGATAGCGGCCAGCGAAGGCGGCGGTACGGCAGCACCCTTACGCCCTTTGTCAGCAGCCTGCTGCGATGTATTGGCACCAGCTTTGGCTTTCGCAGCTTGCGATGCGTTCAGCTCGGTAGCAGTCGACGCGGCTTCCGCTTGCCCGGCAATAACCTTTTCAGCAGCAGCACTCGCGGCTTCATCTGCAATCTGCTGCATCGTCTGCGAAGCCGATATACCGCCCTTAACACCGGCCAATGGTACGATGCGCAGCGGAACCGAAGCAGCTGACCCCGGAGCCGCCGCCAACGCAGGTGCAGTCGAAGCTGTTTGGGCAGTCTGGCTCGCAGCAACAACGGCACCCGCAGCCACTAAGGGCGCAGCAGACGTTGGAGCAGTTTGTACTTGCTGCATGGCCGAGGCCTGGCAACCCTCGATATCGGCCATAACTTTAGCCATATCCTGCACTTGGAAGGTATAGGCACGGCCAGCAATATCAATTTTAAAATCTTGCGATGCCTTAAACGCCGTCAGCATGGCCGGATCGTCAGACAGACGAATAGCAAAGCTGTTGATCCAGTAGGGGCGGACGGCAACCGTTTTGGAATAGCCTTTATCCATCTTAAGCGTGGTATCGTAGTTTCTCTGCACATCCAGATCGTTGTTGATGTCATCGACACTCAACGACATGCGGCCACGTTCACTGCCTATCGAGACAAAAATACCATTCCCAATATAAGAACCAACGGAACAAGATTGCGCTTTTTTGTCATGAGCCAGATGCCAGCCAGGCTGCGAAGCTGCATCGCCAGCGGCAACATCGGCCGCCCGCGCAGCACTAAGCGCACCCCCAGTAAGAGTGAGCGCGAAAACCAGACTTATGCAAAAAATGGAACGCATCAAAAAGAGAACCCCTCGACGACAACGTTTCAATCCTAGCGATTCATTGAATTTACACAACCCCGACCGTCATTTAGATGAATAGAGTCAATTGACTATGAGTCGTTTTCCCCCGATTTGCGACAGGGGTAAAAACGATTTTTTCCAGTGTTTGATTCGCTTAGCGGGGAATTGGAGGGCACCGACTTATCCACATCTACAACGCACGAAATAAATCGAAATCTGGCATCCCGAAACCCATTTTTATATTTCATAATAACAAAGAGTGGGGGAAATTGGAGAAAGCCGATTCACACACCCTCATCACACCCCAATCAAATGAATGACATACGTTTAGCGCTTTGGCTTGTTGGGGATGATGACGCAAGCATGCTCGTTAAGTGCCTTGAGCACTTCGGGCTTCTGGCTCAGGTCAAAGACACGTTCGTATTTTTCAGGCTTCAGATAATCGATATCAACCTTTGAAAAATCGCCGCACTGCTGCGGTACCCGCGATGTCGTATAGAGCGCAAAAGTACTGGCCTTTTGGTCAACGCCCAAATTTGCCAGCTTTTTAAGGTTGATCGTGAAATGCGCCGGCGTGGCGTCAAGCACTTGCGCATTCACAGCCTCATGCCCTTCGGAAGGCGATAGCGTGTAGGCAAATGCCGCATCTGGTATCAATAACAATACAGATGCCACTGCAAATAGAAGTTTATTGATGGCCATGGTGCACTCGCGAAGTTCGGTTATCCACCCACTCCAACGCACCACATCAAAAAAAGTGCCCTAAAAAATATGCCAAAAATCAGCCATTCATCTGCAAGCGTAGCCCGCCTGCGCAGCGGTAACTGGCACTAGACGGCCGATTACGTCCCCAACGACCACAGGTCAGTCGCCTGATTTCACAGCAGTGAAACCAGTGTTTTTAATCTCGAAGACTGAATGTCAGAAGATCTAATTGGCGTTCCCAACGGGATTCGAACCCGTGTTACATCCGTGAAAGGGACGTGTCCTAGGCCTCTAGACGATGGGAACACTATATAAGTGCCAAGGCTGCCGAGGATATACAGGACCAAAAGCCGACCCGCAAGAAATTATTGCGTGTGCCGCCAAAACTTTCATGCTCCTTAAATTTTTCCATAAAAAATAGGCTTTTCTTTGAATTTTCTGTTGTTTGTGCCATAAGCACCAATCAAACGCCCAACAGCTGGGCCAGTTAGGGAATAGCCGCGCAATGCTCAGTATCGCCAACCTATCTTATAAAATCGGTGCCCGCACCATCATCAAGGATGCCAGCCTCAATATCATGGATGGCTGGAAGGTAGGCATCATCGGCGTCAACGGTGCCGGCAAATCTACGCTTTTCAAGCTCATCGCGGGTGATTTGAAACCCGATGGCGGCTCCGTCAGCATGACAACGCGCCAGCGCATGGGCATGGTCCGGCAGGATATGCCTGAAACCGACATGCCGCTGATTGACCTCGTGCTCGCCGCCAACGAGGAAATGGCAGCCTTGTGGAAAGCATCGGAAACCGAGGAAGACCCAAACAAGCTAGGCGATATTTACCAACAACTTGGCGATATGGATGCGTATTCGGCCCCCGCCAAGGCGGCAACGCTGCTTACGGGCCTAGGCTTCAAGGAACACCAACTGACCGAACCCTTCTCGTCCTTCTCGGGCGGGTGGCGTATGCGCGTGGCCTTGGCCGCCGCATTGTTTGTTGAGCCTGAAGTACTGCTGCTCGACGAACCGACCAACCACCTAGACCTCGAAGCCATCATGTGGCTCGAAAACTATCTGGTGAATTACCCGCACACCCTGCTGATTATTTCGCACGACCGCGACATGCTGAACAAATGTATCGACCATGTCGTGCATGTCGATAAGGGCGAGCTGACGCTTTATACCGGCAACTACGATACGTTCGAGCGCGAGCGCGCCATGCGTTTGGGCCTCCAACAAAAAATGCACGATAAGCAGCAAGCCCAGCGCGAGCATATGCAGTCTTTCGTTGACCGCTTCAAAGCCACGGCTAGCAAGGCGCGTCAGGCGCAAAGCCGTATGAAGGCACTCGAGAAAATGGATATGGTCGATGCCGTGATCGCCGACCGCGCCGTGCGCTTTACCTTCCCCTCGCCCGAAAGCAAGATCCCCTCGCCCATGATATCGGTGAACCACGCCGATGTAGGCTACATCGAAGGCAAGCCCGTTCTAAAGCGCGTACACGAGAATATAGATCTTGATGACCGCATCGCGCTTCTGGGTGCCAACGGCAACGGGAAATCGACATTGATGAAACTGATCGCAGGGCGCCTCGGCGTCATGAAAGGGGATATTTTCCGCTCCGGCAAATTGCGTATTGGCTACTTTGGCCAGCAGCAGACGGAAGAACTGGATCTTGAATCCACGCCCTACATGGAAATGCGTGAAATCATGTTCAAGAAAAACCCTGACGTCAAAGAACATGTCGTGCGCGCCAAGCTGGGCGCCTTCGGCTTCGGCCGCGAACTGGCCGATAACCGCATCGGCGCACTATCGGGCGGCGAGAAAGCACGCCTTCTATTTGCTTTCATGTCGTTCGACGGCCCGCATTTGCTGCTGCTCGATGAGCCAACCAACCACCTTGATATCGAAGCGCGTGAAGCATTGGTGCAAGCCCTCAACAATTACGAAGGCGCGATTGTCATCGTCAGCCACGACCCGACCATGGTTGAACGCGTAGCCGACAGACTATGGATCGTGCATGACGGCGCGGTCGCCAATTTTGAAGGTGACCTTGACGACTACCGCAAATACATCACCCAAAGCGCGCGTGATGCGAAGCGTGACGAACGCAAGCAAAAGGAAAAGGCGCAAAAGGCCGCGTCATCTGAAGCCGCCAAACCTGCTGCTAAAAAACCGGCCAAAAATATCGATACGCTCGAGAAAGAAATTCTGCGCCTGACGCGCGAGAAAGAAGACCTCGAGGCAAAGATGACAATGCCTGAATTTTATGCCGACGCCAAAAAAGCCGCCGTCACGCAAAACGCCTACACCAAAGTACTGAAGGAACTGGAAGCGCTGGAAACCGATTTTCTGGCAGCCTAAGTCCCAAAGTTTTCGGCGCAGTAATCGCTGATGTAATCCACAAACAGGCGCAACCGCGTTGATAAGAAGCGGTTAGGCGGAAAAATCGCATAAAGCGCGCGCTCAGGTGCGCTTTTATAATTCTCCAGCAACAATGTCAGGCGCTTGGCATCAATATCTGCCTGCACGAAAAACCCCGGCAAAATGGCAATGCCCAAGCCCTGCCGCGCAGCTTCGACCATCATCTCGGCCGTATCGCATTTGAAATTGCTGTGCAGCCCCACATGGCCTTCAGCCCCTTGCATATCGACATAACGCCATTCATGTGCGCCACGGTTGCGCGTATAGGCCAGCACGTTATGCCGCGCAAGGTCGTCCGGCACCTGCGGCCTGCCATATTGCTTAAGATACGCCTTGCTGGCACACACATATATGGGGCACGGCGCGAGCTTGCGCGCAATCATCGTTGAATCCTTGGGCGCGCCAATCCGCAGTGACAGGTCAAACCCCTCCCCCAGCATGTCGACAAGACGATCATCGAACTGGATGTCCATCTGCACATCCGGGTACATCTTGGCAAAAGCCGCAATGGGCTTTGTAAGATACGCCACCCCGAACGACATGGGCACGCTGATGCGTAAGGGCCCGCGCGGCGTAGCCTTCAATTCATTCAACTGGTCGGTTGCCTCGCGTATATCTTCCAGCGCACGGGATGCACGATCGTAAAACAAAGCACCCTCTTCCGTGACCGATACTTTGCGCGTCGTACGGTTCAGCAATTTGGCTTTAAGGTCGTATTCAAGGTTCTGCACCTGCTTTGACACGGCCGAACTGGTGATGCCCAGCGCCCGTGCTGCACTGACAAAACTTTCCTGCCTCACAACTTCAATGAAAATGCCGATACGCGATAACTGGTCCATAACCACCATTATGGCTCAATTATCAACTAAATGGAAATAGTTAAAGCTATTTATACATAATTATCAATTTTATTGCGTGGGCATACAGTGAACTCATCGAAAACAAATACAGATGAGAAAGACCAATCCCATGAAACTCCTTCACATTGATTCCAGCATTTTGGGTGACAACTCGGTCTCCCGCGCATTGAGCAAAGAGCTCGTTGAAAAACTGGCCTCTGCCAACAAGGGTATCGAAATCACGCGCCTTGATCTGGCGGCAACACCCATCGCGCACTTAACGGGCGGGCTCTATGCGGCACAAGCCATGAAGCCTGAAGACCGCACGCCAGAACAACAGGCCGATGTAGAGGCCAGCGCTAAAGCGATGGATGATTTTCTGGCCGCCGACATTATTGTGATTGGCACGCCCATGTATAATTTCGGCATACCAAGCCAACTGAAGGCATGGATCGATCGTATCGCCGTTGCCGGCAAAACATTCAAATACACGGCAACGGGGCCCGTCGGTCTGGCTGGCGGCAAGCGTGTATTCATCGTGTCATCCCGTGGCGGGTTCTACGGAACCGATACACCAAACGCCGCCGCCGACCATCAGGAGCAGCATATGAAAGCCGTCATGGGTTTTGTCGGTATCACCGATGTCACGTTCATCCGTGCCGAAGGTGTGGCCGTTAGCCCCGATAACAAGAAAAGCGCCATCGAAAGCGCTCAGCAACAAATTAGTCAGGCCGCATAACAAACGCGTGCTGAAAGGAAAGTAAAATGAAAACAGTTTATCCATACGAAAATCTTGGCCATGCCAATTTCGGCTGGCTCGATGCACGCCACCATTTCAGCTTCGGCCGTTACTACAACCCTGAACGCATGGGCTTCGGCGCTCTGCGCGTGATTAACGACGACAGGATCAGTGCAGGCGCAGGCTTCGACATGCACCAGCACAAGGATATGGAGATCATTACCTTCGTACGCGAAGGCGCCATCACCCACCGCGATTCTCGCGGCAACGAAGGCCGCACGGAAGCAGGTTCGGTACAAGTGATGAGTGCAGGCACTGGCATCTATCACTCCGAATACAATATGGAGAGCGTGGATACCACCCTATTCCAGATCTGGATCATGCCGAATGAAAATGGCGTAACCCCACGATGGGATATGGCGACATTTTCCAACCGCGCCGCCAATGACACGCTACCCTTGCTGGTATCGGGCCGGAAGGAAGATGAAGGCCGCGGCGCCTTATTCATCCATCAGGATGCAGCCATATACGGCGGCACTATGAAAGCAGGGCAGAGCATCACCCAGCCTTTAAAGGAACTCGGCTACCTCGTCGTCTCGCAGGGCGAGATCGAGGTTGACGGCACGAAACTCGGCAAAGGCACCGGCGTGGAGATTACGGATGCGAAATCCGTTACCATCAAGGCCGGTACGGATGCCGAAGTGATCCTGATCGACACGCCGGAATAAATCTTGGAATTTAAAATAGTAAAGCCCATGGCCCTATAAGCCGTGGGCTTTTTTATGGCCTATGCTAAAATGCACACCATGGCCCCACGTCACATGCGCTATCGCCGCCTCTATTTTTTTCCCATGTTGCTGCCCTTGGCCGAACTGGTGCCATGGCTGCTTTCACTGATTGCCGCAGTAGCTGGCCTCTCAGGGTTTTTCAACGGCCCATTCTGGGCGAAGTGGCGCGTAACTATTTTAAGCGCGGGCACCGTGGCGCTGTTAGCCGCTGGCGGCAGCTATGCCTACATCCATAAAAAACCTGTAATAGCCGAAGACGGCACGAAAACAGTATCAGCCGAACATTACCCGACACCGTTGTATTTCGCCGATACGACAGCACGACCTATATCGACCCCCAAGGGCTTCACGAAATTGTGGGCGGTTACAACACAGAAGCAGATTTTGTCAGCGCCTATTGTTTACGGTAATGCGCTGCTTTATGGCAGTTACGAAGGCTCGGTCGAGGCTGTATCGCTTAACAACGGCGCGCCTTTATGGTCACTACCTTTAACCGACTTTGTCTTTAGCCTTACCAAAGGAGAAGACGGCATTATTTACGCAAGTGAAGGTCTTCACTATTCCGAAGATTCAGGCTTCACCGCCCTGCACGCAGCTGATGGCAAGGTCTTGTGGCAACGCCGCTTTTACGGCCACCTTGAAGAAGCAGCAGCCCTTAACGGCACTAAAATTTGGCTGGGTACAGGCCCGGGCGGGCTTTGGTCACTCAATGCCAAAGATGCTTCCGTGCTGTGGCATGCAAAAATCGGACACATTGATTCCGAACCGCTATTCGCCAATAGCCGTATTTATGTGCCCGCGAAGGAAGACACCAAAAATGCCGTAACCCAGCTTTATGCGCTAGATGCCGATAACGGCAAAATCATCTGGCAGCTACCACTCAAAGGCCAACCATGGGGCTCGCCCGTTCCTGATAAAACGGGCAACCTCATCCTCAACTCGTCCGGTATGGGGCAAATTGGAGTAACCAGAAAAACCGATACAGGCTGGGCGCAGGGCGTAAGCCTTGATGGCAAACTGGTTTGGGAAGTGCCCTTGCCCAATATGGCCATTCAGCCTGCATCATACATAGCCGATGCCAATATCGTCATCCACGCCACCAAATCAGGCGATGTCATAGCACTCGAGGCCGCAACCGGCAAAACGGCATGGCAGGTAAAAGTAGGAAATGACCTACAGGCAGCACCAGCCCTTTATAAAAAGGGCGATCAATGGTTACTGGCTGTTACATCGGCTGATGGCCAATTTGCCTTACTGGAAGCCCTGACTGGCAAAGACATCCGGCGGATGCCTGTTCCCAAAAGCAACACAGCATCACCGATTATGGCCGATGATGTCCTATATATTTTAACCGCCCATCAAATTCAGGCCTATTCGCTGCCATGACAACTTTATGGCTCAAATTCCCTGATGAAGCGTTATTTACAGCTCGTTTTTCAGATGCTGATAAAACTGTGCTGGACGATGTCTTTAGCCTCAACCGGCAATCGCCCTTCATGCGCGCACTAATCCTTATAGGGTTGCAGCCTCCTGCTGCGGATACACATATGATTTACTGGTATCGCGACCTACCCTATTTCAACTGGTCGGCTCTAGTACGCATTATTAGCGGGGGTACTATCCACGCACGCAAATCATCAGGTGGCGGATACGCCTTCAGCCATAGCTATGCACCAAAACATCTGTGGGCATTGATACGCGGCTACTGGAATATGACGCGCTTTCTGGCGCAGCCGCAAACCGATGCAGACCCGCTAGCACAAAGCATCGGCCTTGGTTTTATCATGCAATCGCTAGTGTTGCGGCTAGGCAATCATGTGGAATCCATGCCCACATGGCTGGCATCACCTGCGACCGCACCAAAACGATATCGCTCCATCATTGATGAAATTCAGCGTATCCAGCTGAGGCGTACAAGCCTATCGCATGTATGGACAGCACTATTCCCCAATGCGGGTAACGCAAATGACACTGCTACCGCCCCCGCTTTTTTTTGGGATGATGCCATACCTTCCGATATACCCACGCATGTTACAGAACAAAAAGCCAAAGGCGTATCGGTATGCGCAGGAATAGTAACGGGTATTGCATTGGCCGTACGCGACACGCGCGATGCCGCCCGCATCAAAGACCTGAAGGCGAAACTCAATGCGCCCGTTATTCTTGTTTTTCGCTACGCACGCCCTGAAACCACGGAACTATTTGCCCTTGCCGATGGTATGGTCTTTTGTGAAGGTGGCGTTTTGTCCCATGCCTGCACGGTCGCGCGCGAATATAACAAGGCCGCGATAACACAAATGGGGCAAGCATTTTTTGATAGCGTCGAAACCGCCGTAACCCCAGTATGGCTTACGATGGACGGTGCCATTGGCACGCTTACGCCGCTTTAAAAGCTACAGGGATTGACATGAACCGTACCGGACAGACCATTTTCAAAATCCCGCTTTTAATGCTGCCAGTATTTATCTGTGCCCCTGCAGCCCACGCGCAGCAAGCCGTCACGATGACGCCAGAACCAACACTGGAACAAAAAATACCTGACGATGTTATTAAAAGTGACAAAAGCAATATCATCACACTTGTGCTTGAGAACGATCTCTACGGTGACGGTACTGATAGTAACTATTCAAACGGCGTACGCTTAAGCTACCTTGATCTGGCATCCGAAATGCCCGGCTGGTTAAGCGATGTTGCATCGTACATCCCCGGTTTTAAAATTAATAAAACCACTAGTTTCATGGTATCGGCAGGGCAAAATCTTTACACCCCAGATGATATTACCCAAAGCATACAAAACCCGAATGACAGACCATGGGCTGCTTTCCTTTATGGCTCTATGGGCGTACTGACGATTGTAGATAACCATATTGACGAAATCGAGCTGACGGCAGGTGTTGTAGGCCCCGCAGCCCTGGGCCGCGAAACGCAAACCTTTATTCACGAACATATATCGGATAGTCCGAAGCCGCGCGGCTGGGATAACCAGTTAAAAAACGAGCCCGCTTTGATGCTGGGCTGGCAACGTGAATGGCCTGAATTTATATCCAGCAATATCGGCGGCCTGACATGGGCACTCTCGCCCTATATCGGCACGACCATTGGTAACGTCTATACCTATGGTGATGTCGGTATCAGTATGCGCCTTGGGCCGCATAGCGAAAAATGGCAGGACACACCAACCCGCGTCCGCCCAGCCATGCCCGGTTCTGGCTTCTTTGAAGTACCTGTCAAGAAATGGAGTTGGTATGTCTTCGGCGGCATCGAAGGCCGCGCTGTTGCCCGTAACATCTTTCTTGATGGCAATACCTTCACTGATTCTCATAACGTTGATAAAAACTGGGCTGTGGCCGATGCCAACGCAGGGCTAGCCTTCACCTACGACCAGTTCCGTATTTCATACACGGCTGTCTATCGCACCAAGGAATTCGAAACACAGGACGATCCGGAAGTTTTCGGTGCTATCACAATGGGCTACCGTTTCTAACCTTTGGTATCCTTACCGCAAAAAGCCCCCTTTCGGGGGCTTTTTCTTATATTTCTCATAAATCTCTTTGCATTATTGTTTTAGCATGCTAAAACATAGGTACAGCAATAAAAGGCGCATATACATGTCCGAAATAAAGTTGAAAATTGCCATCCAGAAATCAGGCCGTTTGGCCGATGAATCGCTCGAGCTTCTAGCCAAATGCGGCATCCGCCTGACGAAGGGTAAAGACCAGTTGTTCTGCACTGCGCAGGATTTTCCGCTCGATGTGTTTTTCGTACGTGATGATGATATCCCGTCTTTCGTATCCTCCAATGTTTGCCAGATAGGCATCGTCGGCCAGAATGTGCTGAACGAAGAACAGCTCGACATGCGCGACGACAAAATTGCCGAACTCGATGTACTGATGCCGCTGGGTTTCGGCAAATGCCGCCTATCACTCGCGGGGCCAGAAGGTTTTATATACGAAGGGCCACAAAGCCTGAACGGCAAAACAATTGCCACCACCTATACGGCTACCCTTAAAAAATTTCTGGCCGATAACAACGTGAACGCCCGCATCGTGACCATGAGCGGTGCAGTCGAAATAGCACCGCGCATCAAAATGGCCGATTTAATATGTGATCTGGTTTCAACAGGCGGCACACTTGCAGCCAACGGCCTGCGCGAACTGGCACCCGTTGTTAAAAGCCAGTCAGTACTTATATCTGGCCGCAATGCGAGTACCGAGCAAAAATCCATTCTCGCCCGCTTGCTCATGCGCATCAAAGGCGTACATGAAGCCGAAACGCGCAAATACATCATGATGAACGCGCCCGTATCAGCCCTCGCTGCCATCAAGAAAATCCTGCCCGGATCCGACTCTCCGACCATCATTCCCCTGCAAGGGCGGGACGATCTGGTCGCCATTCACGCTGTATGCATGGAAAACGTGTTTTGGGAAACAATGGAAGACCTGAAAGCATTGGGTGCCAGTGCCATTCTGGTTGTGCCCATCGAAAAGATGCTGGACTGAACCATGGGTGAATACGAAACCTTCATCCGCGATACGCTCATTCCTGCAGCACACAAGGTGCTGGCCGATATGTACGCAAAACACAGCGCAGGCGATGATATCGGTATTGAAATAAAGGCCGATCAATCACCCGCAAGTCTGGCCGACCGCAATGCCGAAGAAGCTCTACGCGCGCTTATTCGGGCTACCTACCCCGCCCATGCGGTGTGGGGGGAGGAATTTGGCGGCACGAACATAGGCGCCGACTATACATGGGTGCTCGACCCGCTGGACGGTACGCGCGAATTTCTGGCCAGACGCCCCAATCATTTCGGCACGCTTATCGGTCTCCTGCACAAAGGCCGCCCCGTATGTGGTGTCATCGGCAACCCGCTTGATAATCAGGTCTGGACAGGCGGGCCTGTAACGCCAACCCCCAAGGCCAGCATATCCTGCACTAACCCTACCGGCATGTTTGGCGATACGGTAGCCGCGCAATTATTCAATGGGCTTGAAGTAAAGACAGGCCTTAATTGCATCGGTTTTGCCTATGTAGCCGATGGCACGATGGCCGCAGCCATTGAAACAAAGTTATCACTACACGATATTGTAGCACTGATCCCTGTACTCGCGGCATCAGGCGCCACAGTGCTTGATCTGGATGGCAATGATTATACAAACCACATTTTTGACCTGCCCGCTGATACCACCCGCAAATACGGTATCGTCACCGGCCATAATCAAACAATCGTGAACGACCTTCTTGAAAGATACGCCGCATGTCCGAAATCCTGAACCGCTTCCGCCCCGATATTTTGGCGATGACAGCCTATACATCTGCCCGTAGCCTTTATGAGGCCAGCGACGATGTTATTTTTCTTGATGCCAATGAATGCGGGTACGAACCTTATATCGGCGCACAAAACCTTTCGCGCTACCCCGCCCAGCAACCGCATAAAATGCTTGATGCGCTATGCCGGCTCTATGATGTGTCATCACGCAATCTAATAGCCACGCGCGGGGCTGATGAAGCGATTGATGTTCTCATTCGTGCGGCTTGCCGTGCGGGTACCGACAACATCATTATAACGCCACCTACTTTCCCCATGTATGAACAGGCAGCGGTGCTGCAGGGTGCTAGCATTATAGCAGCACCCCTTAAGGAAGATTTTACGGTTGATGCATCTGCTATCAAAGCGAACGCAACGCCCGATACAAAAATCATCTTCCTATGCTCGCCCAATAATCCTACAGCCTCGTTGGTGCCGGAAAGCACGATAACCGATTTATGTAAGCACTTCGCCGATACGGCTTTCGTCGTGGTCGATGAAACCTATATCGAATACGCAGGCGTCAATAGCATGGGTGCAGCCATTGAAAAATACCCGAACCTGATTGTCTTACGCACCTTGTCCAAAGCCTATGCGGCAGCTGGCTTACGCTGTGGTGTGGCCATCGCACAGGCCGACATCATTGCCGTGATGCGTAAGGTGTTGGCCCCCTACCCCATTCCGCAACCTGTTGCAGCCGAAGTCATCACCATATTGGGCGATAAAAATAAAACGCGGCTGGAAACCTTGCGTAACGAAACACTCGCAAGGCGCGATACATTTGTTGCCGCACTCAAAAATATTTCATCGGTCACACATGTGTACCCATCATCCACAAACTTTACTCTGGTAAAGTTCAAGGATGCCAAAGCCATTTGCGATACATGCCGCGACAACGGCATCATCCTGCGCAACCAGTCACACCAGCAAGGGCTTGATAACTGCGTGCGCATTGCCATCGGCAGTGACACAGAAATGCAAAAGCTTCTGGCAGCATTACGCGGCGAGGCCGTTTCAAACAATTCCACACCACGCAAAACCAAACTTACCCGAAAAACAAATGAAACCGCGATTGATGTCAGTATCAATCTCGATGCCGCTTCACCCATATCGATTGCTACAGGCATAGGCTTTTACGACCATATGCTCGAGCAGATCGCAAAACACGGCGGCTTCGCCCTCACCCTCCAGTGCGCAGGCGACCTGCACATCGACCCGCACCACACCATCGAGGATTGCGCGATTGCACTAGGCACTGCCCTCAAACAGGCCTTGGGCGACAAGCGCGGCATAGGCCGCTACGGCTTCGTGGTACCGATGGACGAATCGGAAGCCTCTTGCTCGCTTGACCTGTCAGGCCGTGCTTTCCTCAAATTCGAAGGCACCTTCTCAGCTCCCATGGTGGGTGACTTGCCGACAGATCTGGTCGAACACGTTTTCCGTTCCCTCTCCGAAAATCTGGGCGCAACCCTGCATATTTCAGTAAAGGGCGAAAATACGCACCACATGGTCGAAGCCTGCTTCAAGGCACTTGGCCGTACGCTGCGGCAGGCCATTAAGCTAAAAGGCAACGAACTTCCTTCATCCAAAGGTATTCTATGATTGTGATGATCGACAGCGGCGGGGCCAACATCTCTTCCGTCCGCTTTGCGCTTGAACGGCTGGGCATTGATGCCACGCTCACGCGCGATGCGAAAACCATAAAGGCTGCCAGCAAAGTAATTTTACCAGGTGTAGGGGCTGCCCCTGAAGCCATGCGCAAGCTGGAGGCTTACGGGCTGACTGATTGCATCAGGGCGCTTACCCAACCCGTGTTGGGCATTTGTCTGGGCATGCAGCTTTTATTTGATCGGTCAGAAGAGGGCGATGTGCCTATGCTGGGCATTATTCCGGCGCCAGTACGCAAATTTACGCCAGCCCCCAATAAAACCATTCCCCATATGGGCTGGAACAATGTGCAAGGCACAAGCCACCCGCTATTGGCCGACATTCCGCAGAACAGCTATTTCTATTTCGTCCATTCCTACTACGCGCCTGTAGGTAGTCAAACTATTGGCATCTGCAATTATGACGAAGATTTTTCTGCCGTAGTCGCTCATAACAATTTCATGGGCTGCCAGTTTCACCCTGAACGATCCGGCAAGGCAGGCGCCCAGTTACTCAAGAATTTTGTGGGGTTGCCATCATGATTTTATACCCTGCGATTGATTTACTGGATGGCGAATGCGTGCGCCTGCACAAAGGCGACTTCGCGCAAAAAACCAATTATAGCAGCGACCCTATAGCCGTTGCGCGTGATTTTCAAAACCAAGGTGCCACATGGCTACATCTGGTTGACCTGTCAGGTGCCAAAAACCCAGCCAAACGCCAAACGGCGCTGATTGCCGAGATCATCAAACAAACTGGGCTTTCCGTACAGACCGGCGGCGGAGTTCGTAATTCAGATGATATCACTGCATTACTGCAGGCTGGTGCCGCACGCGTGGTCATCGGGTCACTCGCCGTCAAAGATATGGCCGCAACCACCGCTATTTTCAAAAGTGTTGGGGCTGATAAAATTTGTTTGGCTCTCGATATGCTGGATGGCCGGATCGCCGTATCTGGCTGGCAGGAAGCAACGGATACGACCGTAGAATCGGTTATCGATACATACCTGCCCCACGGTCTCAAACATATACTGTGCACCGATATAAGCCGTGATGGCACCATGGCAGGGCCGAATATCGCCCTTTATACAACGCTCGCCAAAACCTACCCGAACCTGCACATACAGGCATCCGGCGGTATCGGCAGCATCGACGACATCAAGGCGCTCACAACATCGGGCGCATCAGGCGCTATCGCGGGCAAGGCGATTTACGAGGGCAAGTTTACTGTCACCCAAGGGTTAGAGGCCGCATCATGCTGACCAAACGTATTATTGCCTGCCTTGATGTACGCGATGGTCAGGTTGTCAAAGGCGTGCAGTTTCGCGATCACAGGGTTGTAGGCGACATACTCGAACTGGCCAAACGCTATACGGACGAAGGCGTCGATGAACTGGTATTCTATGACATCACCGCTAGTAGCGATGGTCGCGTGGTTGATAAATCATGGGTCAGGCGCGTAGCGCAGATTATAGATATTCCGTTCTGTGTGGCAGGTGGTATCCGTACAGTGGAACAAGCGCGCCGCATATTGAATGATGGTGCCGATAAAATTTCCATCAACTCGCCAGCCCTTGAACGCCCCGCACTTATTAACGAGATGGCGGAAGCCTTTGGCGTACAATGCGTGGTGGTCGGCATCGACAGCCGTAAGGATGATGATGGCTACAAGGTCTATCAATACACGGGGGACGTAGCAAAAACCGTAAAATCAAAACACGACACACTAGCATGGGCGCGCATGGTACAAGATTTGGGCGCAGGCGAAATTGTCCTAAATTGCATGAACAAGGACGGCGTAAAACAGGGCTATGACGTAGCCCAACTACAAGCTATACGCGCAGAGTTGACAATCCCCCTCGTGGCCTCCGGCGGGGCAGGCACGCCTGAACATTTTGCAGATGTATTTACACAAGCGAATGTAGATGGTGCCTTGGCCGCTTCCGTGTTTCATGACGGCTTAATCGCTATACCGGATTTAAAAAGTTACCTTAAAACACAAAACATTGCGGTGCGGATATGAACATAGATTGGGAAAAAACCGGCGGCCTGCTGCCCGTGATCGTACAGGACGCAACAACATCTCAAGTGCTGATGCTGGGTTACATGAATGCAGAAGCCTTAGCGCAAACCCAGAGCACCAAGCGCATTACCTTCTTCAGCCGCACTAAAAGCCGGCTCTGGACCAAAGGCGAAACATCAGGAAACTACCTGACATTGACCGACATGTATCTTGATTGCGATGGCGATACGCTACTGTGCAAAGCCACCCCCCAAGGCCCCACCTGCCATACGGGTGATATCAGTTGCTTTCATGGTGACAGCGTGGCACCCGCAGCCTTTTTAGGTACACTTAGCCAACTGGTGGCAGCCCGCAACGCCGCCCGCCCACAAGGCAGTTATACAACCACGCTTTTTGAATCCGGCACCGCCCGTATCGCCCAAAAAGTGGGCGAGGAAGGCGTTGAACTGGCTATCGCTCGCATGAAAGACGACAAGGCAGAAATTGCCAATGAATGTGCCGATCTATTTTTCCATGCCCTCGTATTGCTGGAAGATGCCGGTTTGAAACTGGACAACGTATGCCAAATTCTAAAGGACAGGCACAATGCTCAAGCGCCGCGATAAAACAACACTAAAAGCCAACCGCACTCAGGCGTTTGACGATACAACGCTGGCAACCGTGCGCGGCATGCTGGAAGCTATCGAAAAGGATGGCGATGCTGCCATTCGTAGCTACGCCATAAAATTCGGTGAAATCAGCGCAGATGAATCATTCGTGGTAGATAAAACAGCCCTGAAAACCGCCTTTGATGCTTTACCTAAAGCCGTCCAAGGTGTGTTAACCCGCACGGCCGAGCGCATCCGCGTTTTTGCTCAAGCCCAGCGTGATTGTTTACTGCCGCTCAAATTGCCTATTAATGGCGGCTTTGTCGGGCATGATTTTTTGCCCGTTGACGTGGCGGGCTGTTACGCTCCCGGCGGGCGTTTCCCGCTTCCTTCATCCGTTCTCATGACGGCTATTCCCGCGCGCGTGGCTGGTGTTGGCACCGTTATTATAGCCTCACCCAACCCGACCATACACACGCTGGCAGCAGCCTACGTTGCAGACGCCGACATATTTTTAAAACTTGGCGGTGCGCAAGCTATAGGTGCTTTGGCATACGGCACATCGACAACCCCCGCCGCCCATATAGTCTGCGGCCCTGGCAACCGTTGGGTTACAGCAGCCAAGCTGGTTATCTCGGCCCATACAGGCATTGATATGCTGGCAGGCCCGTCTGAATTGGTAGTACTCGCCGACAGCACAGCTGACCCACGCATCATTGCCGCCGACTTATTGGCGCAGGCCGAACATGATGACGATGCCCTACCCATTCTGGTTTGCACAGATGACGCTTTAATTGATGCCGTAAATGCCGAAATTGCAACCCAGCTTGAAAACCTGCCGACAAAGGCCACCGCCACAGCCGCACTGGATAACGGCTTCGCCATTTATGCCAAAACACTGGATGACGCGATTGATAGCTGCAACATACTGGCCCCCGAACATTTACAGGTGCTAACTGCCGACGCCCAAAACGTATCGGCCAAACTGCGCCACACCGGCGGGCTATTTATTGGGGCAGCAGCAGCTGAGGTGATTGGCGATTACGGCGCAGGACCCAACCATACCCTGCCCACAGGCGGTACAGCGCGGTTTAAAGCAGGCCTGTCTGTCATGAATTTTCTGCGCGCCCGCACATGGATAGATATAACTGACGCCAGAAAAACCAAAAGCCTGTATGCAGATGCCGTAGCATTGGGCCGCATGGAAGGGCTGGAAGGCCATGCCCGTGCTGCTGCCGCCAGATTGAAAAGGGGGTAGAAATGAAAGACACTGATACAAAATCACTGCATCAGGCACTGCTATCGTTAAAAACGGAAGATGAAATGCGCCGCTTCCTGATCGATTTATGTACCCCAAACGAAATAAAAACTTTTGTTGAGCGCTGGGCCATAGCGCGCCTTCTCGATGCCGGCATAATGAACTACCGTGACATTGCTAGCCAGACAGGCGCCAGCACCACAACCGTGACACGCGTTGCCCGCTTTTTAAAACAGGAACAAAACGGCGGTTACAAAACAGCTCTCACGCGTTTACCAAAAAAAGCATAATCCGGACACAAAAAAAGCCCGTAAAGCGGGCTGTTTGTTTTTCTGCCGCATACCACGATCAGAAGAAAATATTATAAAGAATAATCAACGGAATAGGGATACCAATAACCCACATCAATACACTTTTCATGGTTAGCTCCTTTTTTGAATTGATCCTTTTTCAAACACGGCCCCCGTATTAAACGCCGGAACACCTTAGAAAAGATGAACCGGCATTTGGGATGCGTTTAGTTGTTAAAAGAACCTGTATTGTGAACAACAATATCAAGGCCCTCGTTACCGTAGTAACGGCCGCCGGTATTGGTGTAGTAATTGCCACCGCCAGTCGTGACGATGAATGGCTCTGACGATGATGTCGTCGTAGTCGTAACATTGGAAGATGTCAGCGTACCGCGATCACGCGATGTTTTGACGGTCTGGCTGTCAACCTGGCTTACGATCAGCGGATATGGATGATAACCAACCATGCCAACACGGCGTGTACCAACGATGTAGGTCGATTGAGCGACCGTATGTTCTTTTACGCTGCGAACGGCAGGCTCGGCGTTAGCTTGACCCACGATAAATGCAGTCATTGCCGTTACAATTGCCATGCCTAGTAATAATATTTTTGTATTTTTCATTGTTTAGCTCCTTGTTAGGTCTCGTAGAAGCCAACAACTGAGATGTGGAATAGTTCCCCGTAGGTTTTAATTTCTTCTTTTAAACATGCGTAAGGCCACATCGTTGACGGGATGTGGCCTTAACCAGAAGTTGATATGACCGGATGCTCTTATTGGCGTCAGGCACCCTTAGCTACTAAAAAAACACTACGCGCTCATCACCTGTTTAGCTTTTTCAGCAGGTATATGCACATGCCGCGCAGGCCTGTTACGATTAACACTAGTAACACTCCGCAAAGTTTTGAAATATTCTGTTTTGATATATTCGATCTGAATCGATTTCTGGGCTTTTCTATAGGCTTCCAGCTGTAAAAGGATGGTTTCCGCCTTCTCAAGCTCACTCTCTTCAATAGGTGCCCCGGCAAGAAGGTGCTTTAGCAAGTTTTTAAAAAGATCCCTATGCTCATTGGAAGATTTAATTTCACCGACAGCAATTTTAACCGCATCCCTAACGTTCTCAGCCTTGAATACATACATGCGCGCCCCTGTCAGAAATATTGTTTTTGTAAACTTATATATAATGTTATGGCAAATTTAGTTAAATTATATTTAAAATTTGATCTATTCCGCAAAAGCGAGGTAAAACGCCGCGCTACAAGCCAAAATGCCCGCATTTAGCGATCCGACACATAGAATTTAAGAAGAAAGTCGAAAGAAGCGCCAACGCAGCCAAAGCTGCAAAGGGGCATGGCAGACAGGCTATTTGCCCATTGTGCCGTCAATAATGGCTTTGGTCGTCATATCTTGATGCGCGGCATCTTCGGCAGCTTTCTTGGAAGCAGCGGCACTGTAATGGGTGTTAGGCTTTTTATTAAAATAACTGCACCCCGACATGCCAAGAGCGGCCACAAGAAGCAGAAACAGGATATGGATTTTACGCTTATTCATGAAACCTCACTATTGGCTGCGATATTAGCAATACACATCGCTATTTGAAGATCATTCTATAAAAAAGCCGCCCCAAGGTCTGGGACGGCCTTTCTGCATACAAGGATAAATCCAAACAGCCTGCAATTAAGCAGCGTTTGATTTTTCCCAGTCGCTGACTTCACGCTCGGCTTGTTCTTGTGCCATGCCGTATTTCTTCTGCAAGGCACCAACCAGTTGGGTGCGATTGCCGTTAATCACATCAAGCTGGTCATTGGTCAAGTCGCCCCATTTAGCTTGGACTTTGCCTTTAAGTTCTTTCCAGCTACCTTTGATCGTATCTTCGTTCATAATAAATCTCCTTTTACAGGTTGGTATTTACTGCACCCACAACGGACGCAGTAATGGTTAATTCGCTTGGCTATTTTTGAATTGCTCGAACTTCGCTGATTGTTTTGAATTCATTTTGAAATCAGCCGTGCCGTCTTTGGCATTAACCAAAGTAAGGTCATGAAAGGCAAAAGCCGCTTTTTTGCCGCCCATGCCCATTGTCTGATCATAAGATACAATCAGATTTGTCAGACCACCGTTACGGAACGAAATATTGTCAACGCTGCCGACTTTTTTGCCATTGGCATCCATCAGCTTCGATTTCAGCAGTTTATCAGCGCTATAGCCGCCGGCAGGCATCACAACAACCTTGTCGCTCTTGTCTTTGGGGCTATAAGAGAATTCAGACACTTTTTTAATTGTGGCTTCCGACAATGGCATAATGACGTCACCGTCAGCATTCTGGGTAATGACTGAATTATAGTCAAAGGCAGCCAGCTTTTTGTCAAACCCGAGAACTCCTCCATCAGATATAACGATGATTTTCGCATTACCGTTTTCATCAAGGATAATATCTTTAACAGTAGCAACCGATTCTTCTTTTGTGTTCACGACAGACTTGCCGATCATGCCCGAGGCAGTCATACGCGATGAAATGATAACCGGTGTGGTCATTTCATTTTTCTCGTCAATGAATTCGGCTTTGATGTCCTCATAAGCGCTTTTTGCAGTAGAGCCAATGCCTTTGACTGTGCTGACGGTACCGTCTTTGATATCAGTCATGCCCTGTTTAAATTCGGCACCATTCGTATGATCAGCAGTGATATCGCCTGCAGTACGGCTTTTGATAACCGCATTGGTATCTACATTCGTGGTTCCAGTGATACGTGGGTCATCTGCATAAGCAGTGACCGAGAAAGAAAGTGCGAGCAAGGATGCAGCGCAAAGAATCTTGGTTTTCATTTTATTCGCTCCGTAAGTCATGACGACTTGTTTGTTAGTGATACCCCTAGAACGCACGAACACGGATAAAGGTTCATTTTGAAATACCTTTAAAAAAAGACCGGTCTTTTTAGACCGGTCCAGTTGTACAGGGGCAGATAAACTTGGTGGGTATGACTTAGTGGAATGAACGGATATAGACACGATCAAAAGTGCCAATACGGGCTTCTACTTGTGTCTGAATTTCAGGCAAGTCCGCTAATAAATCGGCTAGATATGAATCGAATTTTTTTGATTCCTGCGCATCTACTGGAAAATTTGTTTCTATAACCAGCGCATCTTCACGGGCACGTGGATATTTTCCGCCGAATTCCTGTTTCAGGTACATAGCTGCCACCAGCGGGTGCACAATCGTACTCAGTTTATTTTTTGTATCTATCATCATGGTCGTATCTCCTCATTGATTGGCATTAGAACAATGAAAATGAGCATGAATATGTTTGGTAACATGGATATGTCAGTTTTGTCTCAACTCTGAAAAAATTTGTTTCAAAAATGAAACAGCCAGAAAAAATTCTTTTTTAGGAACCTATAAGCGCATACACGCCTTGGCTAATCACACAAGTAAGCGTGTAGCCTTAACGTGCGTGCGGAAAAATAAAAATAGCAAACATCACAACAAGGAGTGCTCGGGATGAAAAACGATGACGAAAACAGAATCTTGAACTACCTGGCCGATATAAACAAAGAAGCCTGTGACTATTACAAAATCGCACTTGATAAGATTAGCAATCATGCAATCAAACGCGGCTTTATAAATATTGAAAACCTGCATTGCTCAGTGGTCGATGACTTGGTCCGCCGTATTCAGCAAAACGGTGGCATGGCCGATTTTGATAAAAAATGCTGCGAAAAGGTATTGAAATATTTTTATGATGTACACGATGCCAGCAACGAAAACATGGAAGAAGACCTTTTAATAAGGGTCAGTGAAGCCGAGGTCGAGTGCCTGAAAACCATGCGTTTGGCACTCTTGGAAAATGACGTCCAGCCGCGCACGCGCGTGCTGCTATTCCGTGAGCTACAGAGCTTACAACTAAGTCACGACTATATAAGTTCACTGATTGCCGTTGAAACAGATAGCCACAAAAGCAATCAATAGGCCGCGTATAAAACGACAGCTGCCAAAAGCAGCACTGCAATCATGATTTCTAGGTTTTTATTATCCACAGAATAGCCCCTCGCTCACGTAGACAACACCGTATACGCACAAAAGGTTCCATATATTTGAATATTATTTTTGCAAATTATCACATAACATATAGCCGACCCCACGGATGGTTTTGATCATCGTAGGGGCTTTCGTATCATCACCCATTTTCTTACGAATACGCGCAATCTGTATATCAATGGCCCTGTCATATGTATCGTAACCGTCCTGACGGGTGCGATCATAAAGCTGTTCACGACTAACAGCCTTATTACAAGATGCTACAAGCACATCAAGCAGCTTGAACTCGCCAGTAGTCAAATTCATTGATTGGTCATTTTTATCAAAAGCCTGATACTGCGTACGATCCAGATACCATGAGCTAAATAAAACGCGCTCGGCAATTTTATCATTCGCCAAAGGTAAGGCTACAGGTTCCTCTGAGGCAGAACGGCGTAAAACAGCCCTGATGCGTGCCGACAATTCGCGCAATTCAAAAGGCTTGGTAATATAGTCATCAGCCCCCATCTCAAGACCCACCACTTTTTCCATGGTGTCTGTTTTTCCACTGACAATAATAATTGGCGTTTTGGTTTTTGCACGAATAGTGCTGATAAGGCTAAGACCCTGTGTGTCAGGCAAACCTAGGTCCAGTAAAATGACATCATGATGACCAGAAAAAAGACGCTCTTCTAGCTGCTTACCGCTAAACGCGTCAACAACCTGATAGCCGTCATCCTCCAGATGCTGGCGCAAAACTAACTGCAGGTCTTTATCGTCATCAACAGTCAGAACAGTCGATTTCTGCATTTGCATGACACTTTCCTCGAAAAAACCAATCTATCGCCTCTTGTTACATAAATGAAACAATTCTTTTCGGAACTGATACAGGCAAGAGAAACTAACGAAACATGTAGGAGATAGCTTCAAGGGGTCAACTGAAGAAAAAGGAGCTGACCCCATGTTAAACGAACATACGCTGATTAATGAAATGGAACATTTGCGCCGTTTCGCACTGCGTCTATGCAAAAACACGGCAGAGGCTGATGATCTGCTTCAGTCCACTCTTTTACGGGCCATTGAAAAGAAAGCCCTTTTCGAAAACGGTAGCGATGTCTTTAAATGGACCTCAAAAATCATGTTTAACACATTTGTTACGGCATACCGCCGCAAAGCCAAATTTGAAACCCTATATGATCCTGAAACCTTTATTGAGCACGCAAGCAGCGAGGCCAATAACGAAACCAAGATCGAATTAGCGGAAGTGGGCGAGGCGATGCGCCTTATGTCTGATGAACACCGTGATGTGTTGATCATGATATGCGTAGAAGGAATGCGTTATCAGGACGTGGCCGAACTGCTTTCTCTTCCAATCGGCACGGTACGGTCGCGACTCTCACGTGCCCGGGAACAACTACAATTGATGATGCATAAACCACGTATCCAGACAATGATGCCGCCAGCTCCCGCTGCTCGCGCTGAATCATGGGTATAGCGAATACTTAAAGCTAAAAAAACCGGCCTTTAATTAGCCGGTTTTTTTATGTCGGCCTTTTATTATTCGGAACCATTTGACTGGCGGGAAGGTACTCACGGATAGCACTGCGTAACTCATCTTCAAGTACAGGCTTCGATAAATATGCGTCCATTCCGGCATCAAGGCAACGATTACGGTCGCCTGCCAATGCGTGCGCCGTCATACCGATAATAGGTATAGGCACGCTATCGTTCTCTTCTTCTGTCTTACGAATATTTTTGGTAGCAACAATGCCATCCATAATCGGCATCTGCACATCCATTAATACAAGCCCGTATGGCCTAGTATTAATCAACTTCAAAGCCTCAAGGCCATTATGCGCCACATCGTACGATAGGCCCATTTCATCGAGAATATGCCCTACGACTATCAAATTTCCTTCGTAGTCGTCCACCATAAGTACGCGCTCGCTAACAATATGCAAAGGTGCTAGTTTGCGATTTGCTTCTCTGATTTTCTCACTGCGCTCGAACTCCTCCGGTACCAAAATATCGGTTTTTGTAACCGTTACAGGCAATATCAATGTAAAGGTTGTGCCGCGCCCCTTCTCGCTCACAAAAGTTACATCGCCACCCATCAGACGCGCCAGATTGCGTGATATAGGAAGCCCCAGACCTGTACCGCCATATTTACGGCTGATGGTCGAATCCCCCTGTTTGAAACGTTCAAAAATCAAATCGGCAGCATTCGGTTCAATGCCGATACCTGTATCAGTAATATCAATACGCATCATACTTACACCATCAGCATTCATTGCATGTGATGCCCTGACAATAATCGAGCCCATATCAGTAAACTTGATGGAATTACCAATAAGATTCAGAAGTATCTGGCGAATACGCAGCGCATCACCGGTGATTGTTTCGCCTTTGAATGCACTATAATCAAACGTATAGCTCAGGCCTTTGGCCTTAGCTGATTCCGATACGATTTCAGATACTTGCCCAAAAATATCGACAGGCTCGAATTCAGCTAGGTTGAACGTGATCTCTCCATACTCTATTTTTGAATAATCCAGCACATCGTTAATAAGGTCTTTGAGAGCTTTTGAGCTTGATACCAGAGTAGTCACCAAGGATTTCTGCTTTTCCTGTAAGGTATCTTTCTGCTTGCCTAAAATCTCAGCAATGCCGCATATGGCCGTCAAAGGGGTTCTGATCTCGTGGCTCATATGAGCCAGAAAATCTGTTTTTGCGAGGTTTGCGACCTCAGCTTCACGCCGCGCTTCCTCCAGTCGTTCTTGCTGCGCCTTCAAGGCGGAAATATCAATATGTGCACCAACCATACGATAAGGCTTGCCAGTCTCATCATACAAAGCCTTTGCACGTGAACTGATCCACACCCAGCGGCCGCTGGTATGGCGCGCCCTGAAAACGCTAGAAAAATTCGGCACTTCCCCACGCAGATATTGCGAAACATGTACCAATATATTTTCAAGATCATCCGGGTGAATGAGCTTATGGAGATCTTCAAGCGGCACCGATTGGGGCATTTTATCGATGCCCAGCATCGAAAAATACGCGCCTGAGCAAAAGACCATATTAGTCGTCATATCCCAGTCATAAATACCGTCATTAGCACCTTCAGCGGCCAGAACAAAACGCCCTTCGGAAATTTTCAGGTTTTTCTCTGCGTCCGTGCGCCTGCGGTAGGATTTAAACAGAAAGGTATTAAGCAATATCATAAGCACAATGCACGTGATGCCACCCACAAGCATGGTCCTGAAATACTGGTCTTTAAGTACCTCTACCTTCTTGATGCGCTGGGACAAAAGGTCCTGCTCCTCATCAACGATATCCAGGTGCAAGCGAAGGATATTTTTGCGCAAACCATCCACGGTATCCATACCGTGGACAAAATCCCTGTTATTCATCACGGTGAATTTTTTGGCACGATCTTCCAGATTGAAGGTCAGCCCGGCATAATAGCCCCTGATTTCTGCAAGGCGGCTCAATTGCGATGGGTTGTCTTTGCCAAGATCACTGATCTCAGCAAGGCTGCGCGACATTTCGAGCTTATGTTGCTCGTACTCGTCCATGAATTCTTTTTTTTGCGTTATAATGAATCCACGCTGCGATGCGAGCATGCTTTCTACAAGCGTTGGCAAACTATCAGCCAAATTAATAAACCTGTATGAATGCGTAACCCAGTTTTCTGAATTGGTAATATCTTTGCCTCTTGTTGCCAACATACCCAGAAGCCCTACAAAACATGCGATGGTCAGCACAATGAATATCAAAAAATTGCGCAACAGCAGGCGATCCATAAGATTTTCCTATCAAATTGTCGGAACACTGGCCATTTTATGCCATTTCAAAAATAAAAGAAGCCCCGAAACACTCTGCGGGGCTTCTTTAAAATGCACCAATCCCTAGATTGGCGGGGTCCTACCACGAAAGGCGTGCACGACTGCAGAGATAATGAATAGCAGTATGAACAAACCAAATAGCAACTTTGCCATTTCCACCGATATAACAGCAACGCCGCCAAAACCAAAGAAACCGGCAATCAATGCCAAGACTAAAAACGTAAGCGCCCATTGTAACATGGTGACCCCTTTCAAAAATTGTTTGATATTGCGTTCTTGCTCTACCAACGTAAAAACAAGGGCAATAGTTCCAAAGGAACCAATAAGAACAACCATGCGTAAGCCCGCTACACGCAAAGCGGCGCAAAAATTCGGGCTATATAGCAAAATGCCATATAGCTAAAATATTACAAAACGGGCCAATTATGTTTGAACGCAACGCACTAGAAGCAGAGATTCAGGCACTTGTAGACAATGAACTATGCTGGGAGCGGGAAAAAACCATCCGTGAGCACATCGCAGCGGATCCGCAGGCAAAAGAGTTCTACGAAAAAATCAAACATCAAAAAAACATCATCCTCGACTGGTGGAAAAATAAGCGCCTCAATTAAACTGCAAATAACCATCCGCATGGCGGATGGTTATTTAGGCAACGACAAGAAAGTTCTTTAAGGCCTACGGACGACCACGGTCTTTCTCGACTTGGTCATAAATGTAGCCGCCACCAGCGCCCACAGCCGCACCTACCGCAGCACCGCAGCTTACGCATCCGCCGGTTACAGCGCCGCCAACGGCGCCAATACCAGTACCGATAGCAGCACCTGAAACAGTACGCTGCTGCGTATTGGACATGCCTGAACATGCGCCTAACGCCAAAACGGCCAACGTGGCCAAAGCTAGCGCTGTGTTTTTAGATGGGTTCTTCATATAAATCCTCATAATCAAAAAGTTGGTGATGGCACACAAACAAACAGGGTAAAAAATGGTTCCAACCAAAATGGTCGGCTTACGCTTCATCAACCAAAAAGAAAGTCTTCAATTCCCTGCGCGGCTTGCACAGCCGTTGCAAACGTACCTTGTAGTAAATAGCCTCCTGTCGGTGCTTCCCAATCCATCATCTCGCCTGCCACAAACACGCCCGGCTTCTTTATCAGCATGAAATGCGCATCAACAGATGTGAACTTTACGCCACCTGCGCTCGAAATAGCCCGCGCAATATCAAATGGCGCATCCAGTCTAAGCGTGTGCTGTTTGATAAGCTGCGCCATGCGCAGAGGCGGGTAAGTGCTAAAATTTTGGCGGTCAGGGTTTTCCATCAGCAAGCCAATCGCCACTGGCGACAAGCCAAGGCTTTTACGCAAATGATTAGCAACAGATTCACGCCCACGCGGGCGCGATAGTCGTTCAATGACTGCGGCAAGCCCAAGATCAGGCTTAAGATCTATTTGTAGCGTTACTGGCCCTTCAAGGGTAATCGCATCGCGTAATACGCTTGAAAGCGCGTATATAGCGCCGCCTTCAATACCCTGCGCTGTCATCATGATATCGCCAATAATACTTTTGCCCTTAAAAGTAGCATTGACCGCCTTCAAAGGCTGCCCTGCAAACTTGGCAGAGAACAGGGGCGACCACGCAACATGAAAGCCGCAATTGGCTGGTAACAGCAGAGCCACATCTACCCCCGCCTGCGCCAGTATTTCAACCCATGTGCCATCAGCGCCAAGCCGTGGCCACGATGCGCCTCCTAATGCCAGCAAAGTGGCATCTGCTTTAACACGCAAATTGCCGTCTGCCGTTTTGAAAAGAAGCGCATCGTCATCCCAACCAAGCCAGTCATGGTTCATTGCAAATTGAACACCCTGCGCTTCCAGTCGGCCAATCCATGCACGTAACAATGGTGATGCTTTAAAACGTTTCGGAAAAACACGCCCGCTTGTACCTACAAAGGTAATTTCACCCAAACCTTCGCACCAGTCGCGCAACATTTGCGGCGTATAGGCCCGGACAACAGGGCCAAGCAAAGGCGCCTGTACTCCATATTTCTCAATGAAGGTTGTAATATCTTCGGAATGCGTAAGGTTGAGCCCACCGCGCCCAGCCATCAAAAACTTGCGGCCGGCCGTTGCCTTGCGCTCATAAATCGTAACTGCTGCGCCCTTGGCCGAAAGTATTTCGGCCGCCATAAGCCCGGCAGGCCCACCGCCGATAATTGCTATTGTTTTGCCCAATTGACCCTCTTCAAAGTCGCCAACATGGCACATATCCTTATCGCTGTCAGATAATTACCGAAAGCGCGCTATAAAAAAAGGGCCCGCAAAAAAGCCGGCCCGCTTTTTACTTATTTACAACACGATTTTTGAGTATCGCCCGATTTGGCATTCTGGTCTTTTTTAGGCGTTTGAGGCATCTGTTTCTCAGCTTGTGAGGTTTTTGGATTCAAATTATCGCGTGGGTTTGTCATTTTTCGTCTCCTTGGTTTCGCTGCTTGTTTGCAGCATGGCTTTAACGGCCACAGCCAAAAAACAGTTCCCGTAAATTGTCGCGCGTATTAATGGGAGCATCTATGCGCCATCAATTTATCTAACAAGCTCAAGTATTTGTTACACAAAACAACTACGCACGACGAAAAGTTGATCCTAAAAAACAACGACTCTGCTATGGCATAGATATGAATCTTTTTACACCACTTGTGCTGTTATTCTCTCTGTTGCTGCTTTCCGGCTGCTCAACGCTGACGCGTTTTTCGAATGACAACGCCACAGGTTATCGCCAGTTCACGCGGGAGGAATGCGTGCCATACGCCCGTCGCGTATCAGGTATCAATATCCGTGGTGATGCATATACATGGTGGCAGCAGGCGGAGGGCGTGTACAAACGCGGCTACACCCCGAAACCGGGTGCGGTACTAGTACTGGCAAAAACCAATAGGCTGCAGCATGGCCATCTGGCCGTGGTTACAAAACAAGTAGCGCCCGACCAGATGGATGTAACCCATACAAACTGGGGCAGCGGCTGGCTCAGCCGCAGGGTCACTTATGAATCATTGCGCGTAAAAGATGCATCACCCGCCAATGACTGGAAAAGCGTGCGTTTCTGGAATCACGAAAACAATGCTTTCGGCTACCCTTATCCCGCACTCGGTTTTATCTATAACGAGCGTGAATAGGCTTTAAGCGACCTTGTCTTTGTAATCCGCCTTCGGATCCATACCCAAAAGTGTTTTGACAGCAGCCGCCATACTAGAGCCGTTAAGACGCATCTCAGCGTCTTAAGTGCCATAGCGTAGCAGGCGGTTCCAATAAGAAAAAATTTAAGCCTATTGATTAGATATGCCGCTATATTAAGTAGTCTGAATAAACCAATAGCCTTGAGCCCTTTCGTGAAATATTTGAAGACACTTCTGGCCTGCATGGCACTGCTTTTAACATCTGCCTGCGCACAAATAGGCCTGCAGGCGGCCAACCTACCTACGCATTTCAGTAGCAGCAAACTCACCCGCAATATCGTCTTTGACCCGGCGACAAAACTAGCACTCGATATTTACATACCGCCGGAAACCAGCCCAAAGGCACGGCCTGTCATTGTCTTTTTTTATGGTGGACGCTGGGAAAGCGGTGAAAAAGAATCCTACCGGTTTGTGGGCGATGCCTTGGCGCAAAAAGGTTTTATCACGGTCATACCCGACTACCGTAAATACCCGAATATACGCTTTCCCGCTTTTGTAGAAGATGCTGCAAAAGCCGTCGCATGGGTCCATGACAACATCGAAAATTACGGGGGCACGCCTGCCCGTATTTACGTGACAGGCCATTCGTCCGGCGCGCATCTAGGCGCGCTCATTACGGCTGATGAACATTATCTGAAGGCTTTAAACCAGCCCCCACATGTCATCAAAGCCTTCGCAGGGCTTGCAGGCCCCTATGCCTTTACGCCCAATGCACCCGACCTCGAAGACATGTTCGGGCCACCCGCAAATTACCCCACCATGATGGTCACAAATTTCATTGATGGCCACGAAGCGCCGATGCTGCTGTTATATGGCGACAGAGATGAGGATGTTGGCCGCTTCAACCTCGACCGTTTGAAAAAACGGATCGAGGAAAAAGGCGGGCGCGTTGAAACAAAAATCTATCCCGGCATTGATCATAAATGGATCGTGGCAGCCATGTCGTGGCTGGGTCGTAACAAAGCCCCCGTCATCGATGATATGGCAGAGTATTTCAAAACGCATTGAAACCGAAGCGAAGCTAAAGCGCGTTAATTTTCGCCTCTTACATCATCAAGATAAGTTTTTACTTTTCTGTTTAGGCAATTTTTAAGCGATATCTATCTTGTGAAATCTGTTTTTCGTTCCACAGTCGGTGCACTTTTTTAAGGTCTCTTGCAGTGGCAAAAATCCTCTCAGCTACGCTCGAATCACACAGATCCTCGCGTGTAAAACAAGGTATCTGCATTTTTATTGCCACTGGGTCCTGCAAAAATTCTTCCATCGCAAGTGGCGCCGCTGTCATTTTTCCGCTGACTGCAACAGGCAAATACCCCATATCAAAAAGGCGCTGGACCCCCATTACCGCCCCAGCTTGGTCTGCCGCAGCAAATAAAACAGTATCAACGCCTTTATAAAAGGCTTCAGATTTCAATGTCGCAATATTTTCTTTCATCATAATACCATCGGCAAGCTCAACAACACAGATGTCACAGCCCTCTACAGCCAGCCGCGTGGTCAAAACATCAAAATCCATTTCTGTATCAGAGAGTGGCAAACGATACGTCGTGCTGCGCCCGCAATCAGTGAAGTCATAAATGCTATGAGCTCCGGCTTTTTTTTGCTTCAGCGGATCACCATCATTACCAGTGCCTGTCACTTTCACATAGCCAACCTTGTGTCCGCCTTTTGATAATCCCTCACTTAGTGCGGCGGCAGCTGTTGATTTGCCTGCATTCATTCCGGTACCCGCAACAAGCACGCACGGCGGTTTCATTGCGGTCGGTATAGAAAAAGGCGGCAATTTATAATCTTGTAAGTTGACGACCCTACCATTTGCACGCGCTACAAGCCCAAGAGGCTCAAGAACCGTTAAATCTTCCATAGCTCCATTGACAGTGTCGATACGCGCAGCCGTACCACCACTGCTAACAAGATGACAATCACCAAGATCAGCCGGAACGAGCCCCCTATATTCATCAACCGCATAACGGTTTCCGTAGGTCACAAGTACCAATTGCCCCTCGCTTAAGGGAACACTTACCTGACTATCGCTGGCATATTCACGAAATGTTTTACCTTGCGCTTTCAGCAAATAATTTTTTTGCCCAACCTGCTTGACCCTAGCAAGGGCAACATCACCACTAGTCGGCACCCTGTTCTTGACCAGCATTTTCAGGTCATCAAAATCAACCCGTCTCATAGCGCTGGGCAAGAAAAGGTTAGCGGCCCTAAAATTAAAAAGATTCAATTGCATCGATCATCTCTCAGCTTTTTCATATTTTATTGATGAAGGAACAAAAAAAACCGCTCTAAAAGCGGCAGCAGCAAAAAAGAAAAAATCAAAGAGTCATGAGAAATGATTTTCTCACAACAAGATGGCGAAACCGAAAATTTCACATTCTTTTTCATGGCAGCTTTATAGATAACAGCCGTGCTAAAAGCAAATTTTAAGACAATAAAATAACTACGCGGCTAGTTACCTTCGTGAGTGCATAACTATCACAATGCGTTAAAAGGGTATGTAGATGGCTGTGCATGCACATAAATGGTCACTGACCGCAGGATAAACCCTTGTTAGAAATTCTATAGACACAGACAAGCTAATCTATTTTTTGAGAAATTTTGAATGCATATGCAATTTCAGGTAAACTCCGCTTTTCCATTCTATCCCCCAAGATAGCAACCAAAAACCTCAGCAAAGCTTCTCCACTTACTTTTGAAGCTTTAACAACACCCCCATCTAAATAAGCACTTCCGATAGCAGGAACACCATCTTTCCAAAACGAATAGGCAGCTTTCTTTAAAGTTGTTTTTTCTAGCTTGGATACGCCTTGCTCCAAAAAACGAGCTTTAGGAATGAGCTTGAAAGTCACTTCTGATTTCGCCCACTTGAGTATGTCTTTCGTTTCAGGCGAGCTAATTCTTTCGTAAGACTCGTCTGCTATTTTTGTAATTACTTCTAAATAATTCACACGTTCTTCTTCTAATTCATCTCTAATCTTAGATATCTCTTCTTGCGCCAATAAATCAAAAGACACGTTTGGCAGAACTAAATCCAGTCCCACAGCAGCTAAACAAAGAACTGACGTGGCTGCATTAAATCCTTGCTGCTCAAGCGCAAGGCGATTGGTGGCTTGAGATGAAGAGAGAATAAACTCATTTTTTATGATATTAACAGGAAGAGAGCTATCCACCCGCGTATGAGCTTCCCAATCCCGTTGAGATATATAAACCAACTTCGGCATATTTGGATTAACATTTTCTAACTTAAAACCTAACCCCTTCAAAAATTCTCTATCATGAGTAGTCAGACTTTCTGGCTTAAATCCGAGCGAGCGTAACAAATCTTGTTCAGCCCAAGCACTATTTAGATAGAACGTCACAGGCACACAGTTATCTGCAACAAAACTCAAGCAGGAGTAAAATCTCTTTTGCTGCCTAGTTAATTCTTCAGTTTTATCTAAAAGAACATTTTGAAAAATTTCAGCTCTCCCGCCTAGTCAGAACCAATTCTATATTATTACACATCATGTATTACCATTACTCAAGATAGCCTGACTCGCCACACTGAAAATTTCACAACCGAGAGAAACGGGTATTCCGGCCCCTAAAATCGCATTCTCAGCAGTGTGGCGAACCAGCCCCCATCCCCAAAGCGCACGCAAAGCCGCCCTTACGGGCCCATAACTCTCGAAGTGTGGCGGGAGGGTAGTTAGATGGCTATGCTGAGAGTCAACCTTTAGCTATTCTCCTGCAAAAACCTTACAGAAACCTCCCAAATAGCCTTAACCCATGATGGTGGCCCCTCGGTAAGGCAGTACACTAAAATCATGACAGCAATAGATCCCACGCCCTTAGTTACAGTTTTTATAAGATTGGGCCAGAAAACGCTTTCATATGAATTTTTGTATACGGGTATAATTTCTACAGTTTTTCTTAATCTGATGTATCCAACATACAACGACCAAACTATAACAATCGCCCGAAAAGCATACGCGATCAGAACACCAAGAATAGCGTTCAAAGAAAATCCAAAAGCAATAATTTGAAGAAAATTCGTGAACCAAAAAGAATACGCAAAATAAGGCCTTCTACGACATTTTTCCAGTTCCTTGACTAACTTATCAAATACTAGTTCACACTGATTATATTCAGTCGTAGAAATCTCAGCCCACAATTTGTTACAGCGTAGACTTACATAAGGGTCGTGAGAGGAGATTTCTAATTCTTTTGGCTTATGGTTTTGAGAATAATGCTGTGACAGCTCAGAAATTGATGAAAATTTATAATCTTCAGTTTTTATCTCGATAGATTTAGCGTCTTTTTTCAAAGTGCGCTCTATCTCCTCCAAGTCTTCCAAAAAAAGAACTAGAGGCAAAAAAGATCTGCGAACGAATTTATCAACTGGCTCCACCGCCTCTTAATAGCACCAGCTATAAGTAAATTCCAACTGTAACGGCACACGGCGAATTCGGGCTTAGAGAAAACAAAGGAAATTAGGATTAGTCTCAGCTTTCTCCGCGCGTGCCGGAGAACAGTGAACAACAAAAAGCCCGCACAATGCGGGCCATTGGGCGGACATTTCTCCGATGTGTGCCGAATGGCAGACTAGATGGCTGGGGCGCCAGGGATCGAACCTGGGAATGTCGGTACCAAAAACCGATGCCTTACCGCTTGGCGACGCCCCAATATGTATTCAAAGCGAGGCGACAATAACTCAGCACCGC
>Ga0209066_10000303_pt1 | contig 73705 bp, 59 predicted proteins | sample All_14_2_FD_187198 | JGI IMG/M metagenome (GOLD analysis project Ga0209066, IMG submission 187198) | Freshwater microbial communities in response to fracking from Pennsylvania, USA - Allegheny Zone_MetaG_DW_15 (SPAdes) (version 2) ...
CCGCAAAAAACGGTGCAAAAAGATCAGGGGGTATACCCCCTGATCTTTCGTTGACGGTCTTAACACCGCCGTCTATAACCCAAACAGGACTCTACCCGCAGATGGACTAAACTTGGGGGGCAGGTCACCATCTTTCTCCAAATATGATGCAGCGCTACGCAAAAACAGACGGATCATGACGTGATTTGATGTGTGGCCGTACTTGCTTTCTCGACTCCCGACATTTGGAAATTGAAAAATAATTGTATCAAATTTCTGCCCTATGAAATTTTTATCCAAACGCGTGGCATCAACATCGTACAAAATGCGTCCTCCTACCCATCTTATGGCTTGAGCATTCCTGATTGCCTCATCGGATAGACTTCTTTCGCTTTCAAACACCGTGGCTGTAAGGCTCGTAACTCTTGCATTCGGTGATCTCTGCAGCGCCTTCGCAAAACTTAAATTACCCTCCCCGACCAACAGTACATCACCCAGTGCGCCCCAAGGTTCTGAGTGGAAGTCCAGATACGCTGCTACTGTTGTGCCGATTACATCAAACATGCGTCGCTCCATAAATTTTAGGCATAAAAAAACACCGCAGACGCAGCCGTGGTGTTTGATACTGAATATATTCCTATATTCTTAAATCTAAAGCAAGAGAAAAGTTGGCTTGTGACTAATGGCTATTCATCCACATAGATAGTCACTGACCTCCCACCAAGCGAACGCCGCAACCTCGTCCGCGGCCTGATTTGGCGCGATGAACATTTCAGCGGTATGACCCTGCGAGACATTGGAAAACAAGAGAGGTTTTCAGAGGGGTATGTGGGAAGGTATATTTTTAATAGCTTAATCGCCTAGCTTAAAATTGACAGCCATTTTTATACCAAGTGCAGTCAAATGCGCCGCTATTAATATTAATATACACACCTATTCCAGCACTTAAAATCGCATTCTCAGTAGTGTGGCGAGCCAGCCCCCATCCCGAAGGCTCGCGCAAAGCCGCCCTAATAGGCATAAAAATCTCACAATGTGGCGGATGGTTATGTAGATGGCTGTGCATGTACATAAATGGTCACTAACCTCGGATGCGAAGTGATAAGCTGATTTAAGTAAAAATTAAGCTCTTACCGCTTAAAAAGGCGGTACTATTAAAGGGCCTCTAGCGCGGACAGGTCATGAATTACATAATCTTACGTAGTTTACAACTACTAGCGATATTCTTGACTACACCGGCCTTTATCTTGCCTGTGATATCGCACGCCGAAGACTGGGCATTACCAACTTTGGAAAAAAACTTTACGAACGCGGGCCCCGCTAAAGTACCGGAGAAAGTTCAAACGCCTCCCGAAACCATCGCACCATTACCGGCCGAGTGTGCAATCCCTGCAATCTCGCAAGATGCTCAAATTTCTTATTACACTTCAAAAGGTGGCGCTTACCCCACCGTAAAATTCTCTGGCATCAGCCCATCTGCCAGTTTAAGCGCGCGAGCAACGAAACTTTTTATAAGAAACGACACCAAACCGGTTTATCTCTTCTTATCGAGCGATACGCCCATGATTTGGGCCCTCCAAGGAAACTTGGGGAAAGTCCAACATGTTGTTATTTCAGGCACTGCATTAAATGGAAAAATTCTGGCAGCTGTCAACAACATTCCGCGCGACAAAGTTAGTTTTCTCTCAAAAGACATTTGTCTTCCTTATTTTGAAACCCAAAACGACGACTATCACGCTGCGCGCAAAAAACTGACGCAACTCGCAAGAAAAAAGCCCGATATTCAGGTTCCGGCTAATAAGGCGGCTTCAATTGAAAATTTCGACGACCACTTCAAATTAAACGAATTCGATGTACCTGAAGGTCAGATTAGCACTGGCATCATTAGCGTTCTAAGACAAATTTTCGTCAGCAACATCCCGGGCGGCATTGTTTCGGTCGATCCATCAAAACTTACATCGGATATTCCATTACAAAATCTCGAAGCTTTTCCGGGCTCGGCAGGCCTGGCTCAGTTGATATATCAAGGTGCCATTGTCCCGATGCCCAAGAGCGCACTTATATCGGTTCAAACGCACTCACCTTCGGAATCGGTGGTCAATATCCCCACCAATTACCGCATCATTAAACCGATTGCAGCACTACCGCCTTTAAATACAGATGACATTTCACCAGACTTTTTATTGGCGCCAGGCGTTGCCGCCCCAGCCTTAAATCCTGGCTATTGCATTATTTCAGAAGAAACAGGCAAAGGCATTGATGGCTCGATATGCTCGCAATTACGATATGGCGGCGCAAGTCTAGCCAAACCTGCAATCTCTCCCCCCACACCTAAAGCCTCGGACTACGATGCTGTCCCTTCAGCGGCAGGCGAATTTTTAAATGGGCTGAGACAAAACAACATTTCAGAACGCGTGAAAAAGCGCTTTAAAAGTATCGATAAAGATCACGACGGAGTCTTCACGGAAAAAGATTTTAAACCCGGTTACATGCCCGGTGCGGGCGAAGCAGCCTTCCTAGAATCGCGCACCATCGAGCGGTTCATGCCGTTCGACATCGATAAAAACAAACAAGTCACACCAGAAGAAATTCAGTCCAGCCTAGAAAAATATTTTCCCAGCATCGATCTTGATCACGATGGCCTGATAAATACAGTTGAAGCGAGGCAGGTATTCGATGCCTTCTATCAACGCAATAAGCCAGCACCTTGCCGGCCGGGAAAACCATCGCCCGAGGCTCAATTCGTCTTTATAGATTCGATAAGCGGGGAATACAACTCGTCCGTTAGCTTGCAAAACTCATACCCTACAAGCGCAGCTCGTATCATTGTAGCTCAAGACAGTAAGAAGCCCGTCTACATCATGATCAAAAACAACCTTCCCACGCTATGGAGCATAGAAGACCCCGGCAAGCGTATCGAAAAAGTCGTTATCAATGCGCCAATAGATTTTAAAGGCACAAAAAAAATTGCTGCAGGCATAACGGGCGTAAATGCCGATAAAGTTATTTTTCAGGCACAACCGCTCTGCTTCCATGATGCAACCGTGCAAAATACCCAGATTATCGCGGAGCAGGAAAAAACAATCCAAAGCATGGTTGATCGCAAACCGGACAACCACCTCTTCATGGCAGACGGCGGAACATTTACAATCGAAGCAAACATTACCACGGAAATCGTCGAACCCCGAGATATCGTAGGCGTCTCGCTTTCCGATGTCGTAACGCCCACAAAGGCGACCATTCAGAAAAATACACATCCGTCACGCGCAATGTCTCAAGCGCGCATGCAGGAACACGGAGGACATCTTTTAGGAAATTCGGGAACCATTGCTATTCTTACGCCCACTCCGCAGAAAAGACCCGCGCCTGCACAATCCAATAAGAGAATTTTGGCGCCCAATCCTCTCGATTGCGTGTTCAAGAAACCTGCCATACCCGCTAAAATGAAAGTCTTGGCATACGGCGTCTATAAAGGAAACGAGCAAGGAGTTCGATCACACGATGCCCCCACATATATCGATCTTAAAGTCGATGGTGCAGCGGGGGAAAATGTCGCCCTTATTTTAGGCTCTCATGAAGCAAACATTTGGAACGTCAAGGCGCAAAACGTCAACATTGTCGCCGTTTTCCTGGCAGGTTACGGCTTGCAGGATATCAGCGGAATTCAAGAAAATGTACCGATTTTAGGATACTTCCGTCGGGAAGCCGAAGGGAATGCCTGCACGAAATCTCTAGACTTCGATAATATTACCTGGCTCAACCCTTTTTCTGAACGCTACTTCGGAAAATCGGTCGATTTCTTGAGATTGGAATACGCGCCAAATCAGGAAATCAATCGAAAAAAGAAGAAGGACGAACCCGTTGAAGAGACTGTAACGCTTGATACGCGCACGTCTGTATCCGCGTTCAACCCGCAAACATCCAGCTATTCTTATGAAGATCAGAGCCCGCAGACACTGCCGCCCCCATTCCAGGCGCTGATAGAGCAAGGCATCATCCGCCCGGCAACCACACAGGATATCAAAAACTGGAGCACGCACGTCCGGTCGCTAAATGCGGCCTACAGGAATGTGCCACCTGTGGACGGGCACCCCGAAAAAGAACTCCTTGTCGGCATGCCTTATGGCTTAACCGATTCTTACAGACATATCTTCGTCATTCAAAAAGCAATGACCTTTTCGGAAGAAATGGTTATGCCGCATTATGACACATTCTTCCTGCCCGCCGATGTTCCTTTCCCGGAAGGTGATTTTGAGCGCGCATCGGTTTTCAGTTTTAAAGACGGAACATGTACAGGTTTTTGCTACGAATGGGGTCAGTAAATGCAAGAAAAAATGCGCAAATCTGCCTTCAAACAATTACTTTTGACTGCCGCAACCATTATGGCTTTCTGTGCGCCCGCAAGCGCGCAAGATAGCATCCCGCTTGGCAAGACTAATTGGGACCAGACGGCTGCCGCAACCGATTCTACCAGCCACACAAATGGCATACGCCCGGTAAAAACTCAGCGCAGCATTCTGGATCGCTCGCTTCCGGATCTTCCGACCAGCAATATTCCACCCGAGATCAAAAGAATGGTCACCAATGCAGGACGATCTTCTAATCAACTTATTACCGTCGAAAACGATCTGGTAACATCTATGGGCACCTCTTACAAAAACATGCTTCGCAGCATGCGCGTGGGAAAAGCGGAAGACACAGCCCTCTCGCAAGCAATCATTGAAAAATACAAAAAAATCCAGAAAGAAGCTTTGCAAAGAAGAAGTCTGATAGAATTTGTCCAGTACGACGCAGATATGAACGGCACCGTCAACGATGCTGATTTCGACCTGACAGCCGAAAAAGAAAAAGATCTACATGGTCAGGAAACCAGAGCGGAAAGCTTTAAAAAACAGCTCGAAATGCAGAAATCTGCTTTCTTTAAAAAAGACATTAACAAAGACGGCAGCATTTCATACGAAGAAGCCAAAACCATCATCGAAAACCCAAATGAACATAGCGGCAATAATGTCGAAAAAAATATCAATATGTTCCTGCAGATGGATCAGGACCACGACGGCAGTACTTCTTTAGCCGAAGTCGAAACTGCTGCGAAGAATTATTTTAAAATCATGGACCGCAATAGCGACGGCAAGATAACCGACGACGAGCGGCAGATACTCATCAATGAATCTACGTATAATTTTACGCCACGTGCCGCGTGCAAGGTTCCAGAAGTGCCGGCAGGAACGCAGGTATCATTGTACTCTTCTTCTGGGGGTGCACTACCCACAATGCGTTTAACGTTTAGAGATAGCGACGAAAACAATCTCGAACAAATTTTGGATAATCCTAATTCTCTGACCGAAGCCACAAAAATTGTCATTCATAACAAAGAAACGCCGACATATTTATTCCTAACAACATCAAAACCGATGATTTGGGATATTCAAGGTGCCGTCGACAAGGTTCAGCACGTTGTCCTAGCTGGCATGAATTACGACAATAAATCTTTTTCTGGCATCACAAATATCCCTGCCAGCAAGGTCACATATCTGTCTTCTTATGACTGCCTTCCCGTCTTTGAGGGCAATGAAGCCGAATACATGCAGGCTAGAAGCGCCATCAAAAATATGACCGGCTTTGAGCCGCATATTCAAGCGTCCGCACAACGTTCCGCCGCCATCGAAAACTTTGACGACCATTATAATGTCAACCAGCAGCCCGCCCAAGACAGCCGCGCGCTGACAACCCCTGACGATACCGTCGGTATTCTAAAAAACGCCTTCTTGTCCGACTACCCAGGCGGCATTGTTTCAATAAATCCCGCGAAACTCACAAGCGCTGCCAAATCGAGAAACTATGAAATCTTGCCCGGAGCTGCAGGCCTTGCGCAGCTGATCCAAAGCGGATCCATAGTCGCCGTTCCCATTCAGAAACAAATGGCAAAAGCCAATCCGTCCTTAGATGGCTGGCAGCACAATCTGATTGAACAAAGGGGGGCAATGACGCCTCCGGATAATTATCGCATCGTAAAACCTATTAAAATGCTTCCTCCGCCGTTGCCAATGAGCATGTATGGCCATCGCATTAAATTTTCCTTGGCCCCCAATGTGCCTGCACCGGAAATACCGTTACCAATGTATTGCATCATTTCCGAACAGACAGGGGAATCTATAGGCACCGCATCTTGCGGGGGCTCAGAAGGCATTTCTCGCAATACCCCAAGTCAAGACAAAGCCCAAAGAGTAACAATGAGCATCCCCGGCGTTTTTGCAGATGCCTTGCCCTCTGGAATAGCAAAAGAACCATACCTGCAAATCCTTAAAAAGCAGATTCAAGAAGGTGGAGAAGGATACCTAGATGAATCAGCGCTTAACAGCGAGCGTGAAAAGCAAAAAACGCGCCTGCAGAAACAGAAAATGCGATCTTTTGACCAATTCGATAGCGACAAAGATTCTGTTTTATCGCACACCGAAATCGAAAACATGATCCGCGCCGAGGTGGGATTTGCAAGTCCCCTGGCTGACATTAACACGAAGAATCACATCAATGCTGAGTTTAGTAACGGCATCAAACGGCAACTTTATTATTACGATGCCAACAAAGATGGAAAAATAACCAAAGAAGAGGCCAAACTTATAACCAAGAATGACTTGGATAAATCAATGGAGCCCGCCCTTCGGGAATATAACACATATATGTCGCTCGATGATGGCGATGGGAAATTAACGTTCGCTGAAATTGAAAGCAAAGCCTCCGAGGCCTTCACTCAAGTAGATACCGATGCCGATGGCATAATCTCCCCAAAAGAATACATGGTTCTTATCCGAAACAATCGACCATCCTACGTCAATAGCCAATGTATGGCTCCCTCCCCATCCAAAAAAGCAAAAGTGGTATTACTTGATATGAGTAAGGGCGCTTATAAAACGGATGTCACAGTGAGCAGCGGTTTTCAGACAACCAAAGCTTCGAAACTAGCCGTCAATACATTGCAGCCCGCTTACGTCGTTGTTTATGGCGCGAGCCCCCGTATTGTCATAGTCGACAATCCGGCAAGAATCGAACGCATCGTTGCAATGGCTTACCCCGATCCGACCACGCAAAACCCTTCCATTGGCATCACCGGTGTACCAGCGGAAAAGATTTCATTCATAGACATGAACAAATGTATGCGTGGTAACGGTGGCTCCACCCGTGAAGAAGCGGAGAAAGTCCAGAACGACAATATAGAAAGAATGATCGGTAAAAAACCAGATGAATTAGCCCAAAACTTAAAAGGCGCCAACATCACTATCACCGATGAGAAAACAACCGAGACTGTAGAATTGGAAGATCAAGTGATCTCGATCGATCCCAAATCAGTCGTCACACCAAACAGGGTAGAAAAATTGATGGTGCCATCAGACATAACTGGCATCAGAAAACTGGTCGAGATGGGTTACCTGGTCAAAAAAAATAACGGCACCTACGCGCTGGTAAAACCGCTGAAATATCTGCCGACAGATGTCCAAAATAAAGTCGAAATCGTTATTCCGGCAAACATGCCCATGCCTGACAATGCTATCAATGTGAATGGCATTCATGTGTGCGTACGTCGCGAAGGCGCGCAAAGCACTGGCGATTGTTTCAATCGCTAAGTACGTAAACAGGATCTGGATTTAAAATCAGGAAAAATACAGGGAAATTCCCAGCCCTCCGGCCTTATGCAATCATATGAGAATATCTATTTACCGACTTTCTCAGGAAGTTTTTCGAACCAAGCCTGTATGTCGGAAACCACTATAAGCGTTTTTCTACCCGACTTTCTTACCTTCAATCTACCCGCATTAATCTCTTCGTAAAAAAAAACCGCCCGATACCCATCATCCGTAGCGCTTCGAAAGTGCGTACAAACAGCTTTTTCTCTCTGCCCTCATTCATGTCGGGAATTTTTTCTTCTAAGCAGTCGATTTTTGCGAACCTAAAAATGGCGGGTTTGAAATGGGATTACACCCTATCTCTGGATACTGACATAACCCTGAAAATCAGATTCCGGCACACGACAAATTCGACGGTAGAGAAAATTCAAAATTTTCGTCTGAATTCACGTTTTCTCTCCGTGCGCCGAGCAACTCCTAAATCGAAAAAGCCCGCTGTCCGCGGGCTTTTTAGGGTACTTTTCTCTCCAGTGTGCCGGATGGCAGACTAGATGGCTGGGGCGCCAGGGATCGAACCTGGGAATGTCGGTACCAAAAACCGATGCCTTACCGCTTGGCGACGCCCCAATATGTATTCAAAGCGAGGCGACAATAACTCAGCACCGCGCCATAACGCAAGCCCCTTTAAAACATCTGGCCTGTCAGGCAGAAACTGAATGAAACCAAGGCTTGCAGGCCATGAACCCGCCCCCCTGTGGATGGCAGGAATGGTTTTTGTGGCATTATTATACTAAATATGCAAAAAGGAACCTACCGCCATAACCCAATTGTGCCAATAGACGACAGACCGCTATGACGATCAAAGAGGGAACAGGTATGCGCCCATCAACTTCCGCGACAACGCCGCTTGCTAAAAACGAGCCAAAACCGAATACCGTTCAGGCGGCACCGGTCAAGGCGGCCACACGGCCCTTCCCTATTTCCAACAGCAATGCGGGCGGCACATCTGCCACCCATTCCGACCAGATCAAGGCCGCGCTCGATACGCTGGGCATCAAGCTCATTAAATCCGAAGCTGAACGCGATGTTTTAAAAAAGCTGGTTGAGGAAACCCGCCAGAGCCAACAGCGCCTGGAACGCGAATTGCTTGAAAACCGCAAGGAACTGGCTGAAACCCGTCGCAAGATGGATGAACAGAAACAGGAAAGCGAACTGGGCAAAAACCGCCATGAGCGGCTGGAAGAAAAACTGCGCGATACGCAGGCGACATCATTGAAGCTGACCCGCAAGGTTGAAGCCGAGGAACAAAAACGCACCCGGATGCAGCGCCGCATGGAACGCCTTGAAACCGTTGCGTCCGAAGCGCAGCTGGCTCTGCAATCCCGCGCGATGGTACTGCTGACGGATAATACGATGGCAGCCGCCTCCGGCCTGCCATCCCTGCCGGCAACGTCATCGGGCGACAACGCCCTCGTTGTGACGAAACGCAACAGCTTTATCGGCTCCGATGCCGCATCAACCATCACGATGGACGATGCACTGGGCGCGAATGACCCATGGTGGTCGCGCCCGATGCGCCTGAATGCCAGTGTCGCGGCCTTGGCCGTTATTGTGGCTCTGGGCCTCGGCTGGCTGGGTAGCGCCCTTATGCAGGGCAACACACAAAGTGCTGTCGCCGTACTGGCCGATGGCAGCCTCGCCCGCATTGATTTGCGTAACGGTACCTTACAGCCTTTGCAGCTTTCACTGAAAAAGCTCGACCAGAACGCAAGCACCCCTGAAGCCGCCGATACACCTAAAGTTTCTGCTGAAGGTGAACCGCTGCCGCAGGTAAAACCGGCCGCTGACGAAACGGCGGAAGATGCCACACCAACAAAAGCACCGGTGGCCGCCCCAGCAAAAGACGCGACCCTCGCAGGCAGCCTCAAGGAATTGCAGGATAAAGCCTATGCCGGTGTCGCCGAAGCCCAGCATGACTTGGCCGCGCTTTACACCGCAGGCTCGGGCGTGAAGCAGGATTATAAACGCGCCGCCTACTGGTTCCGTCAGGCCGCAGAATCGGGCGTAGCCAACGCCGCCTATAATCTGGGTGTGTTGCATCATCAGGGTCTTGGCGTTTCAAAAGATCTGGCGCAGGCACTCGACTGGTATCGTCAGGCAGCGCTCGAAGGCCACCCTGAAGCCCAATATAATCTGGGCATCGCGTATATCGAAGGCACAGGCGCCAAATACAACCCGCAACTGGCGGCAGGCTTCTTCCAGAAAGCGGCTTTGTCCGGCATCACGGAAGCGGCTTATAACCTCGGCCTCATTCTTGAAAACGGTTTGCTGTCCGAACCGAAACCTACACAAGCCCTCATGTGGTACCGCGTTGGCGCCGAAGGCGGCAGCGTTGAAGCACGCAATGCGCTGGAGCAACTGGCAAAACGCGTCAACATGGCACCTGAAAAAGCAGGCTTCCTGCCTGATGGCACATCACTGTCCAAACTGGTCGCAAAACCTGAAAACGTAGAACCTTCTGCAGTGGCCGCAAGCGTATCGACATCGCAGACGCTGGATAAATTGATGCCTGAACTGGCAGAAATGATCCCCGATGACGACCAGCTGATGACAGCCCAAATTCAGGAACAGCTGACCCGCCGTAGCCTCTATGACGGTCCTGAAGACGGCGCCAAAAGCCAGAAAACGATTGATGCCATCAAGCAATACCAGAAACAGGCCGGTATAACGGCTGACGGTAAACCTGCATCATCCCTGCTGATGCGCCTGCTGAAAGAAAGCACAACCAAAGATACGGACGCGATTAAAGGCTGAATGCCTTAACCCACCATGCAGGATACGCGGCGGCCAGCATGGCCGCCGTTTTATTTGCGACGTCACGGTCACTGAATAGCCCGAACACGCACGCACCCGTGCCCGTCATGCGTGCCAGCAGACAATCATCGCAATCAGCCAGTGCTTCAAGCGCGTCAGCCACTGCAGGCAATGCCGCAATAGAATGTGGCATAAGGTCGTTGCGTGTATTGGCCAGCCAGTCAATCGTCACGCCTTCGGGCTGCGTGATGGGGTTTGAAAATACGGTGTCCGCATTTTTGTAAGCGCCGAAAATCTCGGCAGTCGCCAACCCCTGCCCCGGCCATATCAACACACCGTGCATCACATCAATATGCTGCGGTGTGACCCTGTCGCCCACGCCTTCAACCCAGCCGTCTTTCGATACGATACAAATAGGCAGCTCGGCCCCTATCTGCAAACCGATTTGCTGCAACGCTGCCTCGTCAAACGGGTGGCTCCATGCCGCGTTTAAAAGATGCATGGCGGCCGCCGCATCGGCCGAGCCACCGCCAAGCCCCGCGCTTGCAGGCAAATACTTGATCAGGGTCAGCGCCATTTCGGCGCGGCGCTCTGCCTGCGCTTCCATGGCCTGCACAGCGCGGGTCACAAGGTTCGTATCATCCAGGGGGGCATGGGCCGCAAAAGGGCCGTCGATGGTGAGGCTGTACGTATCGGCAGGCACGGCTTCAAGAATATCGCCCACATCAGCAAATCCCATGACAGACTGCATAACATGGTAGCCGTCATCGCGGCGTCCAATCACATGCAGCATCAGGTTTATCTTCGCAGGTGCAAATAGCTTCATCACGTCCTGTTTACCATTCTGTGTTAGCCTGTCCAGAACAAGGATCGACCCAGATGACCCATGAAGCATTGATTACCAAATTTCAGGAAAAAATGAAGGCCCACCCTGAATTCAAGGCGGTCGTAAAGTTCGATCTCGGGGCCGATGGCTTTATCCATGTCGATACGACGCAGCGCCCCGGCGTCATCAAGACAGAGGATGGCGAGGCCGCGTTGACGCTCAGCCTGTCAAAAGACCTGTTGCTCGGGCTGCTGAATGGCTCCAAAGACCCTAATATCGCGTATCTTACCGGTAAGCTTAAGATTCGTGGTCCGATGGGTCTGGCAATGAAGTTGAATGCCTTTTTGGAAGATTAGGCTGCACCACTGCCAAAAAGAATAAGACGGCAATCAATAGCGCCATCCCGAACCAGAAAATAGCGTAGTTCAGATGCTCATTCCTCATGCTGGATATAACCGGCGCGGGCTTGAGAACGCTTTCATCCTCGGGGTTGCTGGTTTCCATGAACAAACCAAGCTGGGCATAACGGCCAATGCCGTTATTATTGGCGATACCGTCAATATTGAAATGATGCCAACTTTTGTGGTCGTTCGCGACCATATCGCTCTCCCCATCCGACTGCCTGAGCGTGCCTGTAAGCTCGATCACGCCTAAGGGCGGCGCGCTGTCCAGCATCAGCTCAACCATCTTGTCTGGGACCCACCCGCGATTGACCAGCACAGCCACACCGTCATTCAAAATCAGCGGCGTGACGATCCAGTAACCGATTTTACCATCCATCATCTGCGGGCCGACCTTGACCGTTCCCTCCTTGGACCAGATACCCACAAGCCTGCCGCGGCGCATATCATTGCGTACGTCGTCGATCATGTCGGTCAGCCACACCTTGCGGGGGTTGATGGTTTTCTGCACCTCGATTTTATCGATCAGACCTTCCTTCCATTTCAGGCGGTCCAACTGCCACAGGCCCATTTTGGCCATGATGATGAACCCGATCAGAGCCAGCAGGCCGGATATAACAAATTTGATCTCTTTTTCATTATTTGCCATAGTCCAAACCCATGTCCACAATACCTGTGAAACCATATCCCTTTGTGATTGATCCGGCCGCGCTCGTCGCCTCGGAAGATGCTTTACGCCTTATGGCCGCAGAATCTTATGCAAGGCTGACCCCCGCGCAAACCCCTGTGGCAATAAAACACATCTCCATTATCGGCACGCAACGCGTGGATTTCAATAGCCCACATGCAGATAGGGACACGGTAAGGCTGGGCCTGACCATGCAGTACATGATGCAATCGGGCGTGGCCATCCACCCCGACTTTGAAATCGATTGCATTGATTTCCGCGATGGCCGTGACTTTCTGGCCGAAACTACGCCCACAGACATGGTCTTCGCATCGTATATTCGCGGTGATCAGGCCTATGAATCGCGCTATTACGATGAAGAATTTTTAGCGGACACCAAAGGTTACAACCCTGACAAACCGGATGTGCGCCGTGCTTTCTTTCATGCCCAAAGCCCGCTGACCCCGAATGACGGCTGGCGCCAGCGTGTATTACGCTCACGGGCTAAAATTTTTGCCGCCTTCGGTGGCGCCATCGAAGTAGGCACCCAGCATGTCGTACAATACGATGGCAACGATGCCTTCGTTGAACTCATCCCCAACCCCGACATTCCCGAAATACTGGTCGATGAACGCAAACAGGTACTGGGCCAGCTATACCCCACGCATCACGGGCTGGACCTGCCCTGCGCGTGGCTGGGCTTCGCCTTCAAAAAGACCTATGCGCTTAAAATGCTCGAAACGGGTCTGGGTACTGACACATTCATGGGCCGTAAACTTGAAACCGTGATGGCCGAACATGCATGGCTCCAGCAGCGCGCGCATGAATATCGCTCGCGGCCGCGCGGGCCACTCACCAGAATAGTTGATAAATTATTCCCAGGTCTCCGGGCGATGTTTGAACTGCAAAGCAATCACGTAGGCTTTGATAGGCTGAAGGCTGAAAACACAAATACCAAGCGCGACCACCGTCCAAAGAACGGCGTGCACCCATAAAGGCGGCGATACCAGCGCATCAAACAGCAATGCTGCAGGGACCAGCAAAAAACCAAGAATAAACACCATAAATACGGCAGGCCCGTCACCGCTGTCGTTTTTTGCCAGTGCAAGATTGCACACGCTGCATGTATCAACAATCTCGAGTGTCAGGCCTGATTTGAACAGCCGCCCCTGCCCGCAACGCGGGCAGGCACGGTCAAGCGCGACTTTAAAAGGTGATGATGTGACGTACAAAGCCGTGGCTTAAATCAGGCCGTGCACGGCGTGGTGTTCGGCCGAACCGCCACCCCAGACGTAAACAGCGATAAACAGGAACAACCATACAACGTCAACGAAGTGCCAGTACCATGCAGCAGCCTCAAACCCGAAATGGCTTTCAGGGGTGAAGTGGCCTTTTTGGGTACGCAGCAAACAGACAAACAGGAAGATGGTACCAACCAGCACGTGGAAACCGTGGAAACCTGTGGCCATATAGAATGCCGACGGGAAAATGCCGTCTTTGAAAGCGAATGTGGCGTGCACGTATTCATAAGCTTGAAAGCCTGTGAAGATAACGCCAAGGCCAACCGTGATCGCCAGCGCCTTGACGGCTTGGGCACGATTGCCGCTCAAAATCTCGTGATGCGCCCATGTGACCGTGCAGCCCGAGAGAAGCAAGATCATTGTCATCAAAAGCGGCAGGTCAAACGGGTTGACCGTGTGAATCCCCTCAGGTGGCCAGATGCCGCCAACAGGGTAAAGGGCCGAGCTGAAAAACGCCCAGAAGAAAGCGACGAAGAACATGACTTCGGACGCGATAAACAACAGCATCCCATAACGGAAGCCAACTTTAACTGCCGGTGTGTGCACACTCTCGTCAACAGCTTCGCTGATAACATCGCGCCACCACAACCCCATAATGGCAACAACGACGACAAGAGCGGCAATAGGGCCGATCACGCCGAAATGGATGCCATGCCATTCAACCTTGTGCATGAACAGAACCATAAGGCCAGCCAGTAGGCCTGCGGCCAGCGATGTCACCAGTGGCCACGCGCTCGGGCGTACCAGATGGTACGGGTGCGGTTTGCCGCTTGATGTGTATTCGATATGGCCAGCCATGATAGTCCTCTTGAGATTAGGTCTGTTTGTTACTTTGAATTGTAAATGTCTTGCAACGCATTCTCAAGAGCCTTGGAGTCGGCTTTGAAAAACGTATAAGACAGGGTAATCGTATCAATATCCTTAAGATCCGGGTCCGCAGCTATGCTCGGGTCCACAAAAAACACCACCGGCATATGGGCGTCCCGGCCCGCCTCCAGTGTCTGCCTGCTGAAGCAGAAACACTGGGTTTTATGGAAGTATTTGCCCGCCGTTTCCGGCAAAACGTTAAAAATGGCCGTACCTTCGATGGGTACATTCGCATTGTTCCGGGCGTAAAATGACGCCATGCCTTTCTGGCCGATATTCAGGGTCAGGCTCGGGGCTTCAGCCTTGAAGGTCCATGGCATCCCGGACGACATGTCGGCATTGAAGCGGACGGTTATTTTTTTATCTAAAATCCGGTCGGCCTTGGCATTGGGGTCGATATTGGGCGTGCCGTCAAAACCCGTTACCTGACAGAACATGCGGTATAGCGGCACGGATGCAAAGCTAAGCCCGATCATACCCAGCACAACCGCCAGCATGATAAGGCCCGCCCGTTTGTTTTTCTGGTTCAGCTCATTCATGCGAAACGCTCAATAGCCAGTGGGCTAAAGCTCTGCGTCGTCGGCATGACTTCCACGCTATTGATATTCACATGCGGCGGCAGGGTCGCGCACCACACAACCGTTTCGGCAATATCTTCGGCCTGCAGTGGCGTTGTATTGGCGTAAACCGCATCGGCACGCGCGGCGTCACCCTTGAAGCGCGCCAGCGAGAACTGCGTCTCGACCATACCCGGTTCAATATTGGTAACACGGACTTGGGTACCCTGTAAGTCAGCTCTTAGCGCGAGGCTGAACTGCCGCACGAAGGCTTTGGACGCGCAATAGACATGCCCGCCCGGGTACGGCCAGTTACCGGCAACCGAACCGATATTGATAATATGCCCGCGCTTGTTGGCTATCATGCGCGGTAAAACCAGCCGCGTCATATGCACCAGCGCCCGCACATTCATGTCGATCATGTTATCCAGATCGGCCATATCGGCGCTCTGCAATTTCTCGAGGCCCAAGGCTCCGCCCGCATTGTTCACCAGCAGGTCGATATCGGCAAAATCAGAAGGGATGGCAGCAATCGCAGCCTCCATCGCGGCCGTGTCAGTCACATCGCACACAAGGCCGTAGGCAGGCACGTTCAGTGTATCAATGACGGTTTTTACTTTTGAAGCATCGCGCCCATGCACAATAATACGGCAACCCAGCGCCGCAAAACGGGCTGTAAAGGCGCGGCCAAAGTCACCTGTCGCCCCCGTAATTAAAACGGTGCGCGGCGCATGGTTCATGGAATGGCCAGCTTCAATATAGTGACGGTAAAAACAAGGGCAATGAAGCCGAGAATACCAGCCATGACGGCAAGGTTTTTCATTTTACGGCGTTTGTGCAGTTCGCTTTGGGGCATGGCCTATACTTAGAGCAGAACCAGTGCCGTGAAAATGGCAAACAGATAAAAAACAGAATAACCGAACATCTGGCGCGCAGCGCGCATCCCTTCACGTTCCTGCATCACACGCAGGGCCGAAATAATGAACAGCAGGCTCAGAAGCCCTGCCGCAAACGCATAACCAACGCCGGCGACCCCAAGGTAATAAGGGGCAATAGTAATGGGCATCAATATAAGCGTGTAAATCAGCATCTGGCGTTTCGTGGCTTCAGGCCCCACAACGCAAGGCAGCATGGGTATGCCCGCGCGCTTGTAATCTTCCGATGAAAACAGCGCGAGCGCCCAGAAATGCGGTGGCGTCCAGAAAAAGATGATCGCAAACAGCGTAATGGAAGACAGGTCAATACCGCCGGTAACCGCAGCCCAGCCAATCATCGGCGGGAAGGCGCCTGCAGCACCGCCGATCACGATATTCTGCGGCGTGCGGCGCTTCAGCCACACGGTATAAACAACACTGTAGAAGAAATTGGCAAATGCCAGAATGGCAGCAGCCACATACCCTGCCGAAAGTGCCATAAGAATGACGGCGAATATCGACATCGCAATACCAAAACCCAACGCTTCGGCTGGCGGTACCAAACCCGCTGGTATCGGGCGGTTTTGCGTGCGCTTCATGATGGCGTCTATATCGCGGTCATACCACATGTTAATGGCACCTGCAGCACCCGCGCCAACCGCGAGGGCAAATAACGATATAAGCCCCAGCACGGGGTGAATATACCCTGGCGCCGCCGCCATACCGCACGCCCCTGAAAATACGACAAGGCTCATCACCCGCGGTTTCAGAAGCGCGATATAGTCACTAATGCGCGTTTCGGTCACGGTAGCATCCGTAGGTAACGTGGCCGAAGTCGCGTTCATTACTTCACTTGTGGCTGGATTTCAAACTGGTGGAACGGCACCGGTGAAGGCAGCGTCCATTCCAGTGTCATCGTGTTCGGCTGGACGTTCCAGTAATTGGCGCCAACGCGGCGGCCGAAGAAGGCCGTGTAGATGACGACAAATACGAAGAACACGGTAGCCGCGCCCGAAACATACGAGCCCATGGACGAAAGGAAGTTCCAGCCATGCAGACCCCAGTCAATGGTGCTGTGGTATGTCGAATCCGTAGCCGTTTTCCATGTTTCATGGATCATGAACTTGGTGCGGTCAAACCATGTGGCATCTTTGGGGAAAGGAATAGGCGCCGGATAATCGATATAACGGCGCGGCATCCCCTGCAGGCCAGCAAAGTGCTGGGGGAAGAAAGTCAGGTTAACGCCGATGAAGGTCAGCCAGAAATGGAAGCAACCCATCCATTCCGGGTACTGACGGCCCGACATTTTACCTATCCAGTAATAGTAACCGGCAAACAGCGCGAACACAGCACCGAGCGAAAGAACGTAATGGAAGTGCGCGACAACATAATAGGTGTCATGCAAAGCCGTATCCATACCCGCGTTGGCCAACACCACGCCCGTCACACCGCCAACGGTGAACAGGAAGATGAAGCCGATAGCCCACAGCATCGGGGTTTTAAACTCGATCGAGCCGCCCCACATCGTGGCGATCCACGAGAAGATCTTGATACCAGTCGGCACCGCAATAATCAGCGTGGCGGCCGTAAAGTAAGCGCGCGTATCAAGCGAAATGCCGGTCGTGTACATATGGTGTGCCCACACGATGAAACCGACAACGCCAATGGAAACCATGGCGTAGGCCATCCCCAGATAACCGAAAATCGGCTTTTTGGAGAAGGTCGAGACGATATGGCTGACAATGCCGAATGCCGGCAAAATCATGATGTAAACTTCAGGGTGACCGAAGAACCAGAACAAGTGCTGGAACAAAATCGGGTCGCCGCCGCCTTCAGGGCGGAAGAAGGCTGTCCCGAAGTTACGGTCGGTCAAAAGCATGGTGATGGCACCGCCCAGTACAGGCACAGCCAGCGCCAGCAGGAAGGCTGTTACCAGCATGGCCCAGACGAACAGAGGCATTTTATGCAGCGTCATGCCCGGGGCACGCATGTTGAAGATGGTGGTAATGAAGTTGACCGCACCCAGAATGGACGAAGCGCCAGCCAAGTGAAGCGCGAAAATCGCCATATCGACCGATGGCCCGCTATGGCCGGTCGCCGATGACAAAGGCGGGTAGATCGTCCAGCCCGTACCAGCGCCGGGGCCAACAAGGGCCGAACCGAGCAGCAGCAGGAATGCAGGCACCATCAGCCAGAAGGAAATGTTGTTGAGGCGTGGGAACGCCATGTCGGGCGCGCCGATCATCAGTGGCACGAACCAGTTGCCGAAACCGCCGATAAGGCCGGGCATAACAACAAAGAACACCATGATAAGGCCGTGCGCCGTAATCAGCACGTTCCACATCTGGCCGTCAGGGGCACCCGTGGCATCCGTTAAAAACTGAACGCCGGGGTCTTGCAGTTCCATACGCATCAAAATCGAAAACGCGCCGCCGATCAGGCCAGCAAAAATCGAGAAAATGATATACAACGTGCCGATGTCTTTATGGTTGGTCGAAAGGAACCAGCGGGAAAAGAAGCCGGGCGTGTGGCCGTGGTCATCATGGCCGTGTGCGCCATGGTCGTGCCCATGCGCGCTATGGCCGTGGGCATGGGTATCGTGAACGTGATCAACGGCAGACATTATTGAACCTCGGCTTTAGCGACGATAAGGGTTTGGTTAAGGGTATTGGCACTGAATTTGGTTTTGGCTTCAGTGGCCCATGCGGCAAAGTCTTCCTTGCTCACAGCGCGCACTTTAATCGGCATATAGGCATGGCCGGTACCGCAGATTTCTGAACACTGGCCGTAATAGATACCGGCCTTGGTGATCTTGAACCACGCTTCGTTCAGGCGACCCGGCACAGCGTCTTTCTTGACGCCGAAGGCAGGCACCGTCCAGGAATGGATCACATCATTGGCAGTGACCTGCACGCGAATGACGGTATCAATCGGCAGCACAACTTCATTATCGGTTTCAAGCAAACGGCGCTGGCCTTTGGATGCATCGATTTCGGCTTCGGGAACGATGTTCGCGTTGAACGATACATTGCCCTGATCAGGGTATTCATAGCCCCAGTACCATTGGTAACCGGTGACCTTCAGCGTCATTTCAGCCTGCGGGATGCGCCCCTGGCTGAACAGCACCTTGAAGGAAGGTACGGCGATCACGATCAGAATAATAACGGGAATGACGGTCCAGATAACTTCAAGCAGCGTATTGTGCGTGGTGTTTGAAGGTACCGGGTTGGCTTTTGCGTTGTAGCGGATGACGACCCAGACAAGCAGCAGGAATACGAAAACTACAATCGCAGCGATGATCCACAACAGCAGGTGGTGGAAATCGTAAATCTGCTGCGAAAGCACGCCAGCTGGCTGCTGCAGGTTCAATCCCCACGAATGCGGATAGTCGGCCAATGCCGGAGCCGTGAAACCCAGAAGGGCGAAAAGGAGCAGTGCGGTTCTTTTGATCATGTCGATGCGCTTTATAGATGTGCAAACGGGTTTCATTAACACTGAGAGACTACGGCAATCAAGTGTTGTTGGAAAGAGTCTCCCAGATGAAAATACCCCCATAAAACGGGGTACTTGAGTTTTATTCGCAGGCCGTGCTAAACCGTTGGCCGATTTCAGCCTTTTATTGGAGATGAGCGAGCCATGGCCTCCTATCAGTACGTCTTTGTGTTGCGTCATATGACCAAAACCTTCACGGGTGCACCCAAACCCGTGATCAAGGATATGACCCTGAGCTTCCTGCCGGGCGTCAAAATCGGCGTTCTGGGGCCAAACGGCGCCGGTAAATCGACCCTGCTCAAGATTATGGCAGGCATAGATAAGGACATCGCGGGCGAGGCTTGGGTGGCCGACGGTGCCAAAATCGGCTATCTGGCGCAGGAACCACAGCTCGATGAAACCCGCTCGGTGCTTGATAACGTCATGGATGGCTGCGGCGAAATGCGCGCTCTCCTTCAGAAATACAACGATGTTTCGATGAAATTCGGCGAAGTCTCGACCGATGACGAAATGAATGCCCTGACCGAAGAAATGGGCAAATTGCAGGAAGAAATTGACGCCAAGAACGGCTGGGAGCTGGAACGTACTGTTGAAACCGCCATGCGCGCCCTCAACTGCCCGCCAAAAGACGCCGATATATCCAAGCTTTCGGGCGGTGAACGCCGCCGCGTGGCTCTGGCCCGCCTGCTGCTCGAAGCGCCTGATTTGTTGCTGCTCGATGAACCGACCAACCACTTGGATGCCGAATCCATCCAGTGGCTGCAGCAGCATCTTCTCGATTACAAAGGTACCGTCGTCATGGTCACACACGACAGGTACTTCCTTGATAACGTCACGGGCTGGATCCTCGAACTCGACCGCGCCTCGGGTATCCCGTACGAAGGCAATTACTCGACATATCTTGATAAAAAGGCCAAACGCCTGGAGCAGGAAACCGGCGAACATGCGGCCCGCGCCCGTACGCTTGCCCGCGAACTTGAATGGATTCGCGCCGGCGTCAAAGCCCGTCAGGCCAAATCCAAAGCCCGTATTTCGGCATACAACCAGATGCTTGAGGAATCCGAAAGCCAGACCATCAGCATCCAGCAGATTCCTATTCCAACCCCGCCCCGCTTGGGTGATCTTGTCGTCGAAGCCAAGGGCGTTTCCAAAGCGTACGGGTCAAGAACACTCATGAACGATTTGTCGTTCAGCCTCCCTCCGGGTGGCATTGTCGGTATCATCGGCCATAACGGCGCGGGTAAAACCACGCTATTCCGTATGATCACCGGGCAGGAAAAACCGGATGCAGGTACGTTCCGGATCGGCGAAACCGTGAAGCTCGGTTATGTTGACCAGTCACGCGACAGCCTGAACCCCAAGAATAACGTCTGGGAAGAAATCTCGGGTAAAAACGAAGTGCTCAAGCTAGGGACACGCGAAATAAACTCGCGCGCGTACGTGGCATCCTTCAACTTCCGCGGGTCCGACCAGCAAAAGAACGTGGGCAGCCTTTCAGGTGGTGAACGGAACCGCGTCCACATGGCGAAAATGCTCCAGACCGGCGCAAACCTCCTGCTGCTCGACGAACCTACCAACGACCTTGATACCGAAACATTATCGGCCCTTGAAGAAGCACTGGAAGCCTTTGCCGGTTGCGCTGTTATTATCAGCCACGACCGCTGGTTCCTTGACCGTATTGCCACCCATATTCTTGCCTTTGAAGGCGATGGGCAGGTCACATGGTTTGAAGGCAATTTTCAGGATTACGAAGCCGACAAGGAACGCCGTCAGGGCAAAATCGCCGCCTGACAAGGGAAGGACGGGAACTATCCATGCGTATCGCGCTCGTCCTTATCATGCTGTTTCTGGCATCAACCGCCAAAGCCTCTGAAAACACACCTTTCACTGCCACGTACGCCCTTTACACAGGGGGCGTACGTATGGTCGATGTGGCCATTAACTTCGACATAACACCGAAAAAATACACAATCAAGGCCGATGCCCAAACGCTCGGCATCTTTGAAAAAATCCTCCCTTGGACAGGCCGGTTTGAAACAACAGGTACGGGCATTTTTAAACCCCTGCGCCACGATTACACGGTCAACTGGCGCGGTGAACCTTCGCAATCGACCTTCCTTTATAAACCCGCAGGCGTTTTCGCATCCCTGACCGAAACCAAAGACGGCAAACAGGCAAACGTGCCGGTTGAAGCCGATATTACCAACGGCACGCGCGATATGCTGTCTTCCCTCATGGTCATGTTCAGCCAGTACCAGAAAACAGGCAAATGCGCGGCCGATGTGCTGACCTTCGATAACGCACGCAGCTTTATCATCCGTTTCACCGATAAATCCGATGGCACGCTGAATAACCCCAACCTCTCATCCTTTACGGGGCAGGCCCATGCCTGTACGGTCGAAATCATTCCCCAAAAGGGCCACTGGCCCAAAAAGCCGCGCGGCTGGCTGCGTATTCAAGCCGAAGCGAAAGAAGGCGGTAAATTGCCCGTTATATGGATGGCGCAGCCCGCCGAAGGCAAACCGGCCATACCGGTACGGATCGATATCCACACCCGTTACGGCGATGTGATTGCACATCTGGCCAAGCTGCAATAAGACGTAACCGCCTGTGACTGGACGGCACTGCAACCCCTTTTATGATTTGTGACTATGAACGATTTACATTGCATCATTCTGGCGGCCGGCAAAGGCACGCGCATGAAGTCCGATAAACCCAAGGTGATGGCGCTTCTGGGCGGCCTGCCTTTGGTACGCCATGTGGTCAACACTTGCGAAAAACTAAATGCCAAAACAATCGTGACCGTATTGGCAGACGGCATGGACGTGGTTGCCAAAACCGTGGCACCGCACCCGACCGCCATTCAGGAAAAACAGCTTGGCACGGGCGATGCTGCAAAGGCCGCCTTGCCTGCCCTCAAAAGCGCCCAAGGCCATGTCATGATATTACTGGGTGATGTACCCATGGTCTCAGCCGAAACGCTTGAAGCCCTGCACGAGGCCGCATCCGAAACAGGGCTGGCCGTGCTGGGGATGCACGCCAATAACCCACGCGGCTATGGCCGCCTTGTCGTAAATGACGATGGTTTCGTATCGGCCATTGTCGAAGACCGTGACTGCACGCCCGAACAGGCTGAAATCAGCCTCGTCAATTCCGGTTGCTTCTGTGTGGCTGCCGATAAGCTCGAAGGCTACCTGAACGCCCTGCAATCCAACAATTCCCAAAAGGAATATTACCTGACCGACATCGTCGCCATCGCCGCCGCAAGCGGCGTTGAATGCGATTATGTTGAAGCTCCTGAATATGAACTGATGGGCATTAACAGCCGTTCCCAACTGGCCGAAGCCGAGGGCGAATTGCAGAACCGCCTGCGCGCACAAGCCATGTTCGATGGCGCGACATTGATTGACCCGATGACCGTGTATTTCAGCCTCGATACAAAACTGGGCCGCGATGTGGTCATTGAACCAAACGTGTTTTTCGGCCCCGGCGTGACGCTGGCCGATAACGTGACCATCCATTCCTTCTCGCACCTCGAAGGTGTAACGGTCGAAGAAGGCGCATCCATCGGCCCGTTCGCGCGCATCCGTCCGTACTCGCATATCGGCGCCAAAGCCACCATAGGCAACTTCGTTGAAGTAAATCGGGCGACGGTGAAAGCTGGCGCCAAATCAAAACATGTGAGTTACCTCGGCGATGCGATCATCGGCGAAAAAGCCAATATCGGCGCAGGTACGGTCATTGCCAATTACGATGGCTTCAACAAGCAGGACACTGTTATTGGCAAAAATGTCTTTATCGGCTCCAACTCGACCCTCGTGGCACCACTAACCGTGGCCGACGGCGCGTTTATAGCTGCAGGCAGCACCATCACCGCCGATGTACCGAACGATGCGCTGGCAGTCGCCCGCGCACGTACGGTCTTACGTGATGGCTGGGCCAATGAATACCGTGCGGAAAAACAAGCAACCAAGGAAAAGAAATAACATGCGCTTTGCTCTCCCCCTTCTGGCCGTGCTGGCAATGTTTGCCGCCACCCCCGCCTTCGCCTGCAGCTGCAGCCCTGATACCGATGGCAGCCTTGCTGCCAAGGTGCTGGCCGACCCGTCAATTTCCGTGGCGCAGGTCTATGTACGCGGTATGAACGTCAACAACCACCAGAGCATGCTTGATATCAAAGCCGTACCCCATGGTGGCCTGATGGCCCAGAATATCCGCGCGAAATTCGGCGCCGACACTTGCGCGACCATCCCCCAATACAAAAAAACCATGATGGTTCTCATCAAGGCCGAAGAAGACGCGACCTATTCCATCGCCGGCAGCTGCGAAACAGCCGCCGTCATGCAATCCATGAAAAAAGGGCAATAATCCATGTGCGGCATCGTAGGTATTCTGGGTGAAAAACAGGTAGCGCCCCTTCTGGTCGAAGGACTACGAAGGCTTGAATATCGCGGCTATGATAGCGCGGGCATCGCCACGCTGGTCAATGGCCATATCGAACGCCGCAGAGCCGAAGGCAAGCTCGCCAACCTCGATACACTGGTGAAAAGCGAACCGCTGCAGGGCACTGTTGGCATTGGCCACACACGCTGGGCCACCCATGGCGGCCCATCCACCCGTAACGCCCATCCGCACGCAACCGACAAGGTCGCCGTGGTACATAACGGCATTATCGAGAATTACCAGGAACTGAAGGCCGAACTGGAAGAACATCAGGTCCGCTTTGAAACCGATACCGACACGGAAGTCGTGGCGCACCTGATTACCCATTATATGGGGCAAGGCATGGGCCCAAAGGACGCAACCGACAAAACCCTCGACCGTCTGGAAGGCGCCTACGCGCTGGCCATGATTTTCGCGGGCGAGCATGATCTGATGATCGGCGCGCGACAAGGCACCCCCTTGGCCGTCGGCTTTGGCGATGGCGAAATGTTCCTGGCATCGGACTCGTACGCGCTCGCCCCCCTCACCAACAAAATCTGCTTTTTGGAAGACGGTGACCGCGTGGTCGTGACCCGCAAAGGCGCACAAGTGTACGACCGCTCCCGTGCAGACGTACGCCGCCAGATCCGCCTGACGGCGCAGTCCGGCGCCGCTACAGGCAAAGGCGATTTCCGTCACTTCATGCTCAAGGAAATTTACGAACAGCCAACCGTCATAGGCGATACGCTCAATTCATTCATCAACCCATCAACGGGCATGGTCACCATTCCTGAAGACGTGATGAAACTGGCCGACGCCCCGAAAATTACGATGGTCGCCTGTGGCACGGCATCTTATGCGTGCCTTGTTGCGAAATACTGGTTTGAACAGATTGCGCGCATCCCGGTTGAGGTCGATATCGCATCCGAGTTTCGGTACCGCGAAGCGCCGATGCCTGAGGGCGGCGGGGTTATTGTCGTGTCGCAATCGGGTGAAACTTTGGACACGCTGGAAGCCATGCGCTACTGCAAACGTCAGAAGCAAACCGTGCTTGCCATCGTCAACACAATCGAAAGCACGATCGAACGCGAAGCCGATGCCGTGTTGCACACATTGGCGGGCCCCGAAATCGGCGTGGCATCCACCAAGGCATTCACAACACAGCTGACAACACTCGCCTGTATCGCGCTTGCACTGGCCGCACGTAGAGGTACCATCACGCGTGAGAAAGAACGCGAATACACATTGGCCCTGCGTCAAATTCCAGCCCTGTGTGTACGTGTGCTGAATACCGATAAAGCTATAGAAAATGTCGCACGTGATATTGCCTTGGCCCGTGACGTACTCTACTTGGCACGCGGGGCTTTGTACCCGCTGGCACTTGAAGGCGCACTGAAACTCAAAGAAATCTCGTATATCCATGCCGAAGGCTATGCGGCAGGCGAAATGAAACACGGCCCCATCGCCCTGATTGACGACAAAGTGCCCGTAGTCGTGATGTCACCAGGCAATGACCCCCTGTTCGAGAAAACGGCATCCAACGTGCAGGAAACTGTTGCGCGTGGCGGTCAGATTCTTCTGATTGGCGATGCCAAGGCTTTGGAAAAAATGAAGAGCATCGTCAGATGGCCGATTTGCATGGATGAAGTACACCCGTTCGTGGCGCCCATACTTTATGCAATCCCCGCGCAATTGCTGGCTTACCACGTTGCCGTGACCAAGGGGACCGATGTCGATCAGCCCCGAAATCTGGCCAAATCCGTCACTGTGGAATAAGCAAAAAAAGACCAAGGTTCCGGAAAGATTCATTCAAATGTATGAATATTAAGGCAATTCCCTATAGCTTTTATGGTTGCAAATTCTCCCTAAATTGAGAGAAAGTAAACCAACCACAAAAACGAACAGGGAATGACATGGGAGAATTAGCCTCTCAATCACCGTCCGGAGCTGAAGGGCTTTCGGTTGGTTTGTCCGCCCCCGACGGTCTTGAAAAAGACAGCCGTTGGCCGCCGCGCGGCTGGCCCATGTTCGCCTGCATCAACCGCCAGTCAGGCACCGCCAGCTGCACCAGCCGCGAAAGCCCTGAAGGCACCTTCCTGAAATACGATCTGGCTTTGCTTGATAACGGCGTCTATGCCCTCGAAATCATGTCAGGCCATATGGGCCGGCAGGGTAGCGGCCTGGCCCCGGCCATCGGCATCCGTTTCTCGGCCCGTACCGACTGGCTGGACGAAGCCCCACAAAACGCGGTGCTTGATATTCATGTGCGCGGGCAAAGCCTGATCCCCGAACGCGGGCTGGTATTACGCGTCATTCTGGCCATGACCTATATCGTCAGCCGTATTGACCGCGGTGCCGCCCCCAATATGAACCGGGTACTTAAAATTTACCGTTTAGCCTGATAACAAAAACGGCGCCCTAAAGCGCCGTTTTGCTTGTCTTGTGCGATCTCCCGCTTATTCTTTTTCTTCGACTTCAATATCGTCTTCGATGTCTTCGAGGTCGTCATCTTCCTCATCGTCCAGCTCATCGAGATCAAGGTCACCGGCTGTGGTTTCCTCGTCGTCAGCCACATCGGCATTTTCTTCGTCGCCAATTTCCTCAAGGCTCACGGTCGTGCCATCATCTTCAACGGCTTCGACTGTATCGTCATCCTGCTCGGCTGCGGCCTTGGCTTTGGCTTCATCGATGATGTTACGGCCACGGCGGGTGCGGACCTTCACGATACCCGTAAATTCGGCACTGCATTTAGGGCAGATAACCGGTGATTTATTGAAATCGTAGAATTTGGTCTGGCAACTGGCGCAAACGCGTTTCAAACCTCTGATATCGGGCAAGGGCACTTCTCCTGATCTAACTAAAACTGTATGGGGCTGATTGCCACGCGCAGGGCCGCTTGTCAATGACGCATCGCACCTTGGAGACAGCGCCCGAATACAGTATCCTGAAAGGAAGGCTTATTCTTTCAGGAAAATCAGGAACATCCCATGACACGCTCCGCCGTAATCTGTGGTTACAAGCGCTCCCCCTTTACCTTTGCCAATAAGGGCGCCCTCGTTAAAACGCGCCCTGACGACATGGCCGCCGCCGTTGTGCGCGCACTGGTCGCTGAATCCGGCATAGACCCAAGTGCAATTGAAGATTTGATCCTCGGCTGCGCCTTCCCGGAAGGGGAGCAGGGCTTCAACCTCGCCCGTATCGTAGCCATGCACGCGGGCCTGCCGGTCAGTGTAGGCGGCATTACCGTTAACCGCTGGTGCGGCTCCTCCATGAGCGCCATTCACTTCGCCGCAGCCCAAATAGCCATGGGTGCGGGCGATGCCTTCGTATGCGGCGGCGTTGAATCCATGTCGCGCATCCCTATGGGTGGCTTCAACCCCATGCCGAACCCTGCCATCAAGGCCACCTACCCACAAATTTACATGCCGATGGGCGAAACCGCCGAGAATCTGGCCAAAAAATATGCCATTCCGCGCGAAGAGCAGGATAAATTCGGTCTGGCCTCCCAGACCAAGGCCGCTGCTGCCCGCACGGCCGGTAAGTTTAAAGACGAAATCGTGCCCATTGGCGATGCCGTGGAAGACGGCTGTATCCGCGGTGAATCCACGCTTGAAGGCTTGGCAGGCCTCAAACCCGCCTTTGATGAAAAGGGCACCGTGACCGCCGGTACGTCATCCCCGTTAACTGACGGTGCGTCCGCCGTGCTGGTCTGCGCCGAGGAATACGCCAAAGCCCACAACCTGCCTATTCTCGCCCGCATCAAATCAATCGGCGTATCGGGCTGCGATGCTGAATTCATGGGCATCGGCCCCGTCCCGGCCAGCCTCAAGGCGCTCAAGCGTGCAGGCATCTCACTGGCCGATATCGATATTTTTGAATTGAACGAGGCGTTCGCCGCCCAATCCATCTCGGTCGTACGGGAATTGAAAATTGATGTCAGCAAGCTCAACCTCGATGGCGGCGCCATCGCGCTTGGCCACCCACTGGGTGCATCAGGCGCGCGTATTACGGGCAAGCTCGCATCCCTTTTGAAACGTGAAAAGAAAAAGCTGGGTCTGGCCACCATGTGCGTAGGTGGCGGGCAAGGCACGGCCATTGTTCTGGAATCCGTATAACCAATGAAGTTTGTCACCAACCTTTCCATCCGCCCGCTGGGCCCGAAAGACGCTGAGACCTTTTTAAGGGTACATCAGGCGGCGGTGCACGGCTCAACGCAGGAGGCCTACGCCCCCGATATTCTGGAAGCATGGTCCGGCCCTGATATTCAGGCGCGTCTCGCCCAATACCACGAACGCGCGGGCGAGGAAGTACGCATCGGCGCCTTCGATGGTGACACGATGGCGGGCCTTGGCGTCATCGGCTCCCACAATGCCGAGTTACGCGCCTGCTATGTGCACCCTGATTACGGGCGCATGGGCGTGGGTGCCAAAATTGTAGCAGCCCTTGAACAAATTGCGCGTGGCATGGGCATTGAAACCCTGTGGCTTGAATCGACTATCAACGCAGAACGGTTCTACCAGTCGCTCGGTTACACCAGCTTTGAACACACGTCGCAGCAGCTTGATAACGGCACGCATTTCGCACGCATTAAAATGCGCAAAAACCTCGATGCCTCGCCCGAGGTACAGGCCCTGAAATTACGCAACGCAAAAGTCGAAGCCGACAAGGCATGGGAAACATCCATCACCCGCCGCGGCGTCATCGCATCGGTTACATACATTATCGTGGCTCTGTGGCTGGCGATGCTAGGGGTTGGGCATTATATGTTCCATGCACTGGTGCCAGTGGCAGCTTACCTTATAGCCATGACATCGTTGCCGATGCTTAAAAAATTCTGGATGGACAAGATCTATCAAAAAAAGGTGCAGGCATGAGTGACATGAACGAGAACGAACTCGAAACCATCAAGCAGCGCAACCTGCGCGTTGAAAATGATAAAGCCTGGGAAATATCGTGGGCGCGCAAACTGTCCATCGCGGCCATGACCTACATTGTGCTGGTGGTTTACCTGCCCATGCTGGGCCTTCAGAAAAGCTACCTGCATGCAACAGTGCCTGTCATCGGCTATCTGCTTTCTACATTAACCCTGCCCGTCTTGAAAAATCTATGGCTAGAAAAAATGCGTAACTGCAACAAGGGATCGCAATCGTGACCGAAATCAAAAAAGTTGCCGTCATCGGCTCAGGCGTCATGGGGTCCGGCATCGCCGCCCAAATCGCCAACGCAGGCCTGCCTGTGGTACTGCTTGATATCGTCCCAAAGGACGCTGGCGACAACCGTTCCAAATTCGCCAAAGGCGCCATTGAAAAAGCGCTCAAGACCGATCCTGCTCCCTTCATGCACCCGCGCAATGCCAAACTCATCACGCCCGGCAACATGGAAGATGACCTTGGCCTTCTGGCCGATTGCGACTGGATTATCGAGGTCGTGCTCGAAGACCTTGCGATCAAACACACGACCTACGAAAAAATCGAAAAGAACCGCAAAAAGGGTTCGATCGTTTCTTCCAACACATCAACCATTCCGCTGGCTCATCTTATCGAAGGCCAGAGCAAACAATTCGCGAACGACTTTTTAATCACGCACTTCTTCAACCCCGTGCGCTACATGCGCCTGCTTGAAATTGTCATCGGCCCGCAAACCCGCAAAGACGCCGTCGATACGGTTGTCGAATTCTGCGATGTGCGTCTGGGCAAAGGTGTTGTTGAATGCCGCGATACGCCCGGCTTCATCGTCAACCGTATCCTCACATACTGGATGCAGGCTGGCGTGAATGCCGCAATCGACATGAACATGCCCATCGAAGTGGTCGATGCCATCATGTCGAAGCCAGTTGGCATTCCCAAAACAGGTATTTTCGGCCTGATTGATCTGGTCGGCGTCGATTTGATGCCACACCTCTCCAAATCCCTGCTCTCGACACTGCCGGATGGTGACGAATACCGCAAAATCTACCGCGATATTCCGCTTATCACGCAAATGATTGCCGCAGGCTACACAGGCCGCAAAGGCAAAGGCGGTTTCTACAAGCTCGATGCCAAGCGCAACAAGCTGGCCCTGCAACTCGGCAGCACCGCGTTTGATGAAACGGCATCGTATAAACCGGCCGACAAACCGAAACTTGAATCGGCCGATGCCGGTAAAGCTGGCCTGCGTGCAGTTGTCGAACACCCTGACCTAGGCGGTCGTTACGCATGGGTCACGCTGTCGCAAACGCTGGCTTATGCAGCCTCTCTCGTGCCGCAGATCGCGGCCGACATTGCATCGGTTGATGAAGCCATGCGTCTTGGCTGTAACTGGAAAGTCGGGCCGTTTGAGATGATCGACGCGCTCGGCCCCAAATGGTTTGCCGACAAATTGAAATCCGAAGGCAAAGCCATCCCGCCCATCCTGACGCAAGTCGGTGATGGCACATTTTATAAAGTCGAAGGCGGGCAGTTGCACTTCTTCGGCACCGACGGCAAATACCACCCCGTTATCCGCGCCAAAGGCGTGTTGCTATTATCCGACATCAAGCGCGCTAAAAAGCCGGTCATCAAAACCCCGTCGGCTGCTGTTTGGGATATTGGCGATGGCATTCTGTGCCTCGAATTCACATCGAAGATGAATGCGATTGATGACCAGATTTTTGCGGCCATTCATTCCGCGTGCGATCTGATTGACGATTCCGAAGGCACCTACAAGGGCCTCGTTGTCTATAACGAAGGCAGCGCATTTTCTGCCGGTGCCAATTTGGGCCTCGCATTATTCGCCGTAAACATTGCCATGTGGCCCCAGATCGAAGAACTGGTGGCTGGCGGGCAGGAAGCTTACAAGCGCCTCAAATACGCGAAATTCCCCGTCGTGGCTGCCCCTTCAGGGCTTGCACTTGGCGGCGGCTGTGAAGTCTTACTGGCCTCGGACCATGTACAGGCACACGCCGAACTTTACTGCGGGCTCGTTGAAGTCGGCGTTGGCGTTATTCCCGGTTGGGGCGGCTGCAAAGAATTGCTGCAACGCTATTACAAATCAAGCACGGCCAAAGGGCCGATGCCACATGTCAAGCTGGCCTTCGAAACCATTGGTACCGCCAAGGTTGCAAAATCAGCCGATGACGCAAAAGACATTGGTTACCTGAAATCATCCGACGCCATCACCATGAACCGTGACCGCCTGTTGTTCGATGCCAAGGAAAAAGCCTTGGCATTGGCAAACGGCTACCAGCCGCCTGTACCGCAAACCGTGCCACTGCCAGGCCCTTCCGGCAAATACGCGCTTGATCTGGCGGTTGATGACTTGCGCAAAAGCGGCAAGGCCACACCTTATGACGTGGTGGTATGTGATGCGCTTGCAATCGTACTTTCAGGCGGGCCGGATGCTGACCCGACCAAACCGGTCGATGAGGAAACCATTCTCGAACTCGAGCGTACGCATTTCATGAAGCTCATCCACAACGAAGGTACACTGGCACGTATCGAGCACATGCTCGATAAAGGCAAACCTTTACGCAACTAAAGTCAGACCAAACCATGCTTAAATATCTTCGCTACGCCCTCGTCTTATGCTTGCTAGTTATGCCTTTGGCCGCACAAGCGCAAAGCATTTCCGAAAGGGCGCAGGAAGCAAAGGCAGACGTAAAGGCAATTGTAAATCCAGAAGCCCCCAAAGCGGTCGATGAAGAAGCGCTCAAACGCCTGATCTCCACCCTTGAAAGCGACACCGCGCGCGCCGAATTGCTAAGTAATTTAAAATTGTTGCTCGAGCAACAGGCCAAAGACGAAACAGCCACTGAAGAACAACTGGCCCCCTTAACACAGGCGCTCGGTGTTGAAAGTTTTACAACGAGCCTCGTGCGTGAATATCAGGCGTGGCTGGCCCGCAACAACCTCAAAGGTTCAACCGTTGGCAAAGCAGGCCTGACCCTGAGCGCCACTTTAGGGGCCTTGATTGTAATGCTCATTTTACGCCGTCTAGTCACGCGCACTCTCAAGCTCATCAGCCGCCTTGGCACATGGCTTGAACTGCCGCCCATGCGCCTGCGCCTTTATGCACGTGTTTTGCGCGCCTCCATCACAATCGCAACGATTGGCCTTATTATTTACACCTGTTTTGTTATATGGGGCGGGCATACCAACCCGTTTGAAGCGGCATGGTTCAAATCGTCCCTGAAACTCGTCGTCAATATCGGCTTCGTCATTGTTTTGGCCACCATTGTCTGGGAAGGCGTCAACACGGCTATTTTGCTAACCTTCCGGCGACTCGATGGCCACAATTCGGCACGCGCACAAACCATCATGCCCATCGTCCGCAATGTGCTGTTCATGCTGTTCGCGCTTATTTTCGCAATGCTCATGCTCTCGGAACTGGGCGTCAATATTACACCGTTTCTGGCGGGCGCCGGTATCATCGGCGTGGCTGTCGGCTTGGGCGCACAGTCCATGGTCAAAGACTTCCTGACAGGTTTTACAATTATTCTGGAAGATGTTGTACGCGTGGGTGACGTCGTGCGCGTAGCAGGGCACGAAGGCTCGGTCGAAAAAATAACCTTACGCAAAATCCAATTACGCGATGCCGATGGTCGCGTTTACACCATCCCGTTCAGCCAGATAACGACCATAGAAAACGTAACCAAGGATTTCAGCTTCTACCCGCTGGCCATCAATATCGCCTACAAGGAAAACACCGACGAAGTCATCAAGGTATTGCAGCAAGTTGATACCGAGATGCGCGCCGATGCGGCTTTTGCCGGTGATATGCTGGAGCCGATCGAAATATTCGGAGTCGATAGTTTTGCCGATAACAACGTTGTCATCAAAGGCCGCATGAAAACCCAGCCCTTGCGCCAATGGGCCGTTGGGCGTGAATTCAACCGCCGCATGAAAATGGCCTTCGAAGCCCACGGCATTGAAATACCATTCCCGCAACTTGTCGTGACGGTAAACAATCCGCAAGATGTTACAAAGGCTATAGCGAGCGATAGCCGAAACCCTGCCGCACCTTCAAAAACGGAATGGTAATTGAATTCTAGCGGCGCTTGTAAATACCCTCGGACCCAAGCCAGTTTTGCGCGTCATCACCATATAACCACTCATAGGCAAAACGGTCGCCCTTCAGCGTTGCATCCCACCACGCATGGGCGATGATGGCGATAAGCTCCTGATGGCGGTCAATATCGCCGTGGCTGGGCAACTGCCCGCGTGACCCGTTATAAACCATGTGGTCACCGCCATTGATGACGAACATGTGCTGCGTGTCATGCCCCGCGCCGGAAAACACTTCGATGCGCCGTTCATAACCAAAATTTTCAACCGGGCTCTGGTCATGCGTGCCGGTCATGTGCAGCAGCGGAATTTTGATATGTTTGTAGATATCCGCCCCGCCCGTCTGGTGCGCGAAAGTGGGTATGGGGCTGTATAGAATGCCCGATAAAAAGCGGTCGCTCGACAAATCTTCATAATGGCCGCGCCCCGCAGGCTGCCCCGCCATTATCTGGGTCGTCAGCGCCCCAAAGGAATGGCCTGACATGCCCATGCGGCCCATGTCCAGCTTGCCTTTGTAAAACGGGTCTTCGGCATTCATGGAATCAAGGCTTGCCAGCGCGAAATGCACATCGAGGTAGCGATTGCGAACCGTCTCCCACGGGATGGTGGCTTTGCGGATATTATCCCACGGGTGGCCGGGCATCCCGCGCCACAAACTGTCATCCGTACCGTCGTGCTGGATATGAATATGGATGTAACCCTGCGCCGCCAGATGCCGCCCTATGAACCCCGCGCCGTCACGCGTGCCGCCCAGCCCGTGGGACCAGATGACCACAGGGTACGACGCATCGCTTAAAATTTCGGGGCGGTAAATCTTATAAGGCACAGCACGGCCCGCGCGCGCGACGTCGATCCATTCGCCCTTGTCGATACGCACGTCAAGATTGGCGCTTTCGGTCCAGAGGGCCGGCATCACTTTTTACGGAACTGGTCGAGGCTCACAACTTCGCCGGTTTTGGCAGACGGGCCTTCATCATCCTTGGCGTCTTTATCGGCTTTGGCCTTTTTGCCTTTTGGCTTGTCGCCGCCGTCATCTTCGGCGGGGCCTTCCAGCGGCTGGAACTGCAGCGCGAAATTGACGGAAGGGTCGGCAAAAATGGTAATGGCAGGCAATGGCACTTCAAGGCGCTCGGGCACGTTGTTGAACGAAAGTGTTACGCCCATGTGCTCGTCATCAACTTCCAGATCATAAAACTGGTATTGCAGCACGATTGTCATTTCACCGGGGTAGCGTTCACGCAAATAGTCAGGAATTTTAACGCCCGGATGGTCGGTCAGGAAGGTGATGTAGAAATGGTGCTCACCCGTCAGCCCGTCTTTGATGACCTCACGCACGGCTTCACGAACAACGCCGCGAAGCGCCTTCTCAACCATGCGGTCGTAACGGAGGATTTCTTCTTCTTTCTTGGGCGCCATCGTCTCTACTTTCAAATATTCAAATCACAAGGTAGCAAACTATCGCACGGCGTCAAACGCCGCCATGCCTATTGATGATAATTTTATGCAAATCGGCCTGTTTCACCTTGTATCAGCCTTTGGCAATGATAGCCTTGGGGGATGCTTTTCTGGTCTTCCATCGCCGTCTGTCTGCTTTTCTTCTTCGGCCTCGTGCTGCTTTTGTGGCTATGCGCCATTGATTTGAAGCTCCGCCTCCTGCCCGATGAACTCAATATCGCCCTCGGCATTACAGGAATGCTGTTCCATATGCTGGCGGCTCCCTATGCAGGGCCATGGTATGCGGGGCTTCTGGGCGGCCTTATAGGCGGTGGCGGGCTGTTATTGGTTCGTAATATCGCCAACCGCATCTACGGGTTTGAAACCATGGGGCTGGGCGACATCAAGCTATTGGCGGCCGGCGGCCTGTGGCTGGGTATTGACGGTATCGTCATGGCCCTGTGCGTGGGAGCCTTTGCGGGCGTTTTCCACGGTGTGGGCGCATTACTTTATAAACGCCATCTTAGGCACCAGACCGTCAGCTTCCGTGAAATGACCATCCCCGCAGGTCCCGGTTTTTGCGTAGGTTTGGCCGTCATCGCCGTTTACATCTTCCACGGCCTGCCGCTTTTTGCGGGGTCACAATGAAGGCGCACGGGCCATTGGCGGGCCTCAAGGTCATTGACCTCACGCGCGTGCTGGCGGGCCCCGTATGTACCCAGTTGCTAGGCGATATGGGCGCCGATATCTATAAAATCGAACGGCCGGGCATGGGCGATGATACGCGCCTTTGGGGACCGCCTTTCCTGAAAGACGCGGGCGGCAACAACACCTCCGAAAGCGCCTATTACCTTGCGGCCAACCGTAACAAGCAATCCATCACGCTTGATCTGGCGACGGATGCGGGCTGCAAGCAATTGCACGCCATGCTGGCCGATGCCGATGTGCTGATTGAAAATTTCAAACCCGGCTCGCTTGAAAAACTGGGCTTCGGGTACGACCAACTGCGCGAAAAATACCCGCGCCTTGTTTACTGCTCCATCACAGGTTTTGGCCATACAGGCCCGTTAAGCGCCGAAGCCGGGTATGATTTCATGGTACAGGGCATGTGCGGCCTGATGTCGATTACCGGCGAGCCCGACGGCCCACCGGGCAAAACCGGCATTGCCGTGGTTGACTACGTAACAGGCCTTAATGCATCCATCGGCATACTGGCGGCACTTCGTGCTCGTGATGTCACAGGCTGCGGCCAGATGATCGATATGGCCTTGTTTGATTCAGCCTTGGCGATGATGACAAACATCGCGCAATACACGCTGACATCGGGCCGCAACCCGCCGCGCGTGGGCAACGCCCATACAACCATCATGCCCTATAATGCATTTGAAGCCGCCGATGGCTGGATCGTCCTCGCAGTCGGTAACGACCACCAATTCCAGAAATTCGCACATTTTGCCGAACACCGTGAATGGAGCGATGACCCGCGCTTCAGCACCAACGCTCAGCGTGTGGCAAACCGCGATATTTTAACGCCACTTATCGGCAATGTTATCAAAGCCAGAAAACGCACCTACTGGATTGACGGGTTGATGGCTGCAGGCGTGCCCTGCGGGCCTATTCTCTCCATGAAAGAAGCGCTCGATCATCCGCAAACCGCCGCACGCGATATGGTGATAGCGATGGACCACCCTTTAGCCGCCGCCCCCATCCGCCTTGTAGGCTCACCCTATAAATTATCCGATACGCCTGTCACCTACCGTATGGCGCCGCCTGTAAACGGAAGCACCAAACCATGACCCACCACGTGCTCGACATTGAAAGTCTAGCGCTGGGCGTACCCGAAACTTTGATGGACCGCGCCGAATACTGGGCCAGAATCATTGAAAGCGGCCAACGGCCAGACCCCGTATTGCAAGGTAAAATATTCTTCAATCTGTTCTTTGAAGACTCCGAACGCACGCGCATATCATTTGAATTTGCAGCCAAAAAACTGGGCGGCGAAATCGTCAATTTTTCAACCAGCGAATCCACATACCGCGCTTACGAAACCTATTACGATACGTTATCGGGCCTGGCCGCCATGGCACCGGACGGCGTTATTCTGCGCCATTCCGAATATAACGCACCGCGCTTTGCTTCAAGCATTTTCAAATGCCCTGTCATCAACGCGGGGGATTCATGGCGCGCACACCCGACACAGGCGCTGCTCGATGCTCTGACCATCCGTCGCGTCAAAGGCCACATCGAAGGGCTGACGATCGCGCTATGCGGCGACATAGCGCAATCGCGCGTGGCCCGCTCCAACTACGTATTGCTCTCGCGCCTTGGCGCCAGGGTCCGCATTGTAGCCCCGCCCATGCTGATGCCGCAGGAAAAGGAATTTACGAGCGCCCAGCGCTGCAACACCATCGAAGAAGGCATCAGAGATGCCGACATCGTGATGATGCTGAATTTGCAAAAAGACCGTATGCAGATTGGCGGCATGCAATCCGACAGCAGCTATTTCAAAAATTACGGCTTAACACCTGCACGCCTTGCACTTGCTAAACCTGATGTTTACGTCATGCACCCGGGGCCGCTCAACCGCGGTATCGAAATTAGCGACGAAGTGGCCGATGACCCTCAACGATCCCTCATTTTAAAGCAGACGGCTTTGGGCGTGCCCATGCGTATGGCCGTGCTTGAATGGGTATGCGGCGCATAACAGAGCGCCCCTTATAAAGGGGCGCTCTGCCTCAGGGTTTTTGGAGGACCTGATTAGCGGGTTTCACTGCCATCCAGCAAACCATCCTTGTTGGTATCACGGCGCGTGAAATCTGCAATCGCATCCACGCTCGAAGTACCGTTAATCGTGCTCATATATTCCTGACGGCTGAGTGAGCCTGACCCGTCAAGATCACCGCGCTGCGATACGGAACCGCCGCCAGCATTCAGTTCAGCGGCTGCACCACCAACGGCACTGCCGCCCGTTGAACCTCCACCCGTGCCAGATGCACCTGCTGACCCACTGGCCGATCCGCCAACTGAATCACCGCCCACGGAAACGCCGACGCCGACGCTGCCTGTACCGCTTGCGCTTGTTGCAAACGCAGGGGTTGCCATGACAACCGTACCGAATAGAAGGGCCATATAGCCCAGTTTCTTGAAGGTCATAACCCTCTCCTTTGTCTAGATGGTTTGTATGTTCCTACCATCTAGAACAAGAGGGGCGATTGGAAGGTTCCAAATAAGACGATACCGGGGCGCTTTGTATCAATTCGGAATCAACCCCGATTACGACGCCAGCCGCACAAGCGCGTGTTTCTTCTTGCCGGCCGATAATTTGATGGCACCTGCATGGCCCAGCATATCGGTCGTGCAAATGAAGTTATCGTTATCGACCGCCTGGTCGTTCACACGCGCGCCACCGCCTTGTATCAAACGCCGGGCTTCCCCGTTCGATGCCACAAGCCCTGCGTCTTTAAGCAACTGCACAAGGCTAATGCCTTTTGAAAGCAGCGCGCCATCCACTTCGATGGTCGGCAGATTATCGGCCACGGCCCCTTCCTCGAATGTTTTGCGTGCGGTCTCGGCAGCGGCTTGTGCAGCCTCATGCCCATGGCATAGGCGCGTAGTTTCATCAGCAAGGCGTTTCTTTGCTTCATTGATTTCGGAGCCGCCAAGCGCTTCCAGCTTCTTCACTTCATCCAGTGGCAGGAAGGTATAAAGGCGTAAAAATTTGCCCACATCCGCGTCTTCCGTGTTGCGCCAGTATTGCCAGTAATCATAGGCACTCAGCATATCGGCATTCAGCCATACGGCGCCTTGCGCGCTCTTGCCCATTTTCGCACCCGATGCCGTTGTCAGCAAAGGCGTTGTAAGTGCATAGAGTTCATAACCGCTCATGCGGCGGCCAAGTTCGACCCCGTTGATGATGTTGCCCCACTGGTCGGAGCCGCCCATCTGCAAAATCGTGCCATGGCGTCTATGCAACTCCACAAAGTCGAATCCCTGCAAAATCATGTAATTGAACTCGATGAACGACAAAGGCTGCTCACGGTCAAGGCGCAGCTTCACCGAATCCATTGCCAACATGCGGTTGATCGAGAAATGCTTGCCCACATCGCGCAGGAACTCGATGTAATTAAGCGTATCAAGCCATGCGGCATTGTTGGTCATGATGGCGTCTGTCGGCCCCTGCCCATACGTCATGAATTTCGAGAATGCCTGCTGGATGCTGGAAATATTATTATTGATGTCGGCGACAGAAAGCATTTTGCGTGCATCGTCCTTGCCTGACGGGTCACCCACCTTGGTGGTACCGCCACCCATAAGCGTCACAGGCTTGTGACCCGTTTTCTGGAACCACGACAGCATCATGATGGAAATGAGGTTGCCAACATGCAACGATGTGGCCGTGGCGTCATAGCCCACATAGGCCGATTGCGTACCTGATTTCAGTTTCGCATCAAGCGCGTCGAAATCGCTGCATTGATGGATGAACCCGCGTTCGGACAAAGTGTTCAAGAATTCTGATTTGTAAGACATCGTATAAAACCCCATGACAATGCCCCCTGAATAACAGAAAATAACGCTATGGCAAAGGTTGCAACCGTATTGGGTCTCATGAGTGGCACATCGATGGACGGCATCGATCTGGCGCTTTTACGCACCGATGGCGACCTGTTGGCCGATAGGCTGGATGCTGGCTTCGTACCCTACCCTGAAGACGTGCGCGCCCAGTTACGCGCAGTTCTAGGCAAATCGGCCGATAACGCGCAAGGGCAAGTGGCCGCCGCCGCCAAAACCGTGACCGACCTTCACATCAAGGCCTGCCTTGATTTTCTAGCCAAAACACACGAAAAACCCGACCTCATAGGCTTCCACGGCCAGACCATATTCCACGACCCCGCCAATGCCCGCACATGGCAACTGGGTGACGGGCAGGCACTGGCCGATGCTTTGGGTATCGATGTAGTTTACGACTTTCGTAAAAGCGATATAGCTGCAGGCGGGCAAGGCGCGCCGCTGCTACCCCTGTATCACCGTGCCTTGATACAAAAGGCCGGTATGCAAGGCCCTGCCTGTATTCTGAACTTGGGTGGCGTCGGCAACATCACTTGGGTTGATGGTGACACCGTCATCGCCTGTGATACCGGCCCCGCCAATGCCTTGATTGATGACTGGATGTTAGCGCAGACAGACCTGCCGATGGATGCCGACGGTGCAACGGCAGTTGCCGGCACGCCCGATATGGCGCGCATCAATGAATGGCTGGCCCACCCGTTTTTCAAACTACCACCGCCCAAATCGCTAGACCGTAACGCCTTTGCCCATTGCACGGTTGATGGCATGCGTTTGGCCGATGGCGCGGCCACTTTGGCTGCCTTTACGGCCGACAGCGTACTTGCCGCCCTGCAGCTAATGCCCGCCATGCCGCAAACTTTGGCAGTGGCAGGCGGCGGGCGGCATAACCGCGCGATCATGGCGCGCCTCAATACAGCGCTACGCACGGTCACGGCCGATACGCTGGGCTGGCCGGGCGACACCATGGAAGCCGAAGGGTTCGCCTATCTGGCCCAACGCTCGGTATTGGGCCAGCCTTTAAGCCTGCCAAGCACGACGGGCTGTGCCGCCCCCACAACCGGCGGCAAGCTCGTAAAAGCATCTAAAATAATATGAAAAAAGCCGTTTAGAAGCTGTTAAGCGAATCCAGATAATGTTATCGCCTTGATTTGAAGGTGGGCCATGGCAACGAAGTCCAGAACAGCACGTTTTAACGATACGGACCAAAATACATCCGTAACCATAGCCCCGTACGTGTCATTTACAGCCAGCGCTACAAGCCAGCCAGTCGTACCTGTCAGCGTCAACATCACGCCAAGCTTTATTCCTAGCGACACCTACTTTTCGTATCAGTGGCATCTCAAAAACACGGGCACAGCAGGCATTGATATCAACGTCACCCGCGTGTGGGATGACTACAAAGGTAGCGGCATAAAAATCGGTATTATCGATGACGGTTTTGATCTGACGCATAAAGACCTCGCCGCCAATTTTGATACAACATCCGATTACGATTTTCGCTACAACGACGCAACGCCGATATATGAAGCAGGCGATGGTCATGGCACCGCTGTTGCTGGCGTCATCGGTGCCGATGACAACGGCACCGGCATGATGGGTGTCGCGTCCGATGCCAAAATGTCCGGCCTGCGCGTTAGCTTTGCAGCCGATTCAACATTTGAGATGTTTGAAAATGCGATGGCTGCCGCCCGTAATTTTGATGTCGTGAATAACAGCTGGGGCTTTGTCGGCACATTCAGTGATAACTTTAATCAAAGCTATATGGACGGTATTGAAGCATCAATGCTTGCAGCCATATCAACGGGCCGTCACGGTCTTGGCACCAACATTGTTTTTGCAGCCGGTAACAGCGCAACATCAGGCGACAATACCAATTATCACAGTATGCAGAATTCGGCTTACACCATCACGGTTGGCGCTATCGATAGTACAGGCAAAATCGGCTATTTCAGCACACCCGGTGCATCCGTACTTGTCTCGGCCCCCGGTGTTGCCATCTACACAACCGACAATACGGGCAATGACGGTTTCGTGGCCGGTGACTATGTGGGCGTCAGCGGCACATCCTTCGCAGCACCCATTGTTTCCGGCGTTATCGCCCTGATGCTCGATGCCAATCCGAATTTGGGTTACCGTGACGTACAGGAAATTCTGGCCTATTCATCACGTAAAATTGACCCGACCAGCGCCAGCTGGCAGACCAACGGTGCGAACGACATCAACGGCACCGGCCTGCATTTCTCACATCAATACGGCTTCGGGCTGGTTGATGCCTATGCAGCCGTACGCCTGGCGGAAACATGGGCATCTGGGCAGGGTACGTATGCAACGCTCGATACCGTGACCGGCAGCAGCACAACCCTTGTACGCATCCCTGATGCCACCACTTATGCGGCATCCAGCATCAGCATCGCGCAGGATATAACCATCGACCGCATCGAAGTGACGTTTGACATATCGCACGCATTATCGTCCCAGCTTGATGTCATTCTGGTCTCCCCCACGGGCACCCAAAGCGTACTGGTCGATAACGCCAGCGTGAACACCCTGCCCGCCTTCACCTTCGACACCGTGGCCGACTGGGGCGAATCATCGCTCGGTACCTGGACGCTCAAGGTCTATGACCGCGTATCCGGCACCACAGGCACCCTCAATAGCTGGTCGATCAAGTTTCTGGGCGACACCAACACCCCCGATGACAGGTACATCTTTACCGACGAATTCGCGGCCACTTCCAAAACCACCTATACGCTGACTGATCTGGGCGGCATCGACACCATCAATGCGGCGGCCGTCACAGCCAGCGTCATCTTTGACCTAGCCTCCCATGCGGGCAATATCAATGGCCGCGCCATCACGCTTAGTGCCACCACCACAATCGAAAACGTCTATACGGGCGATGGCAGCGACGCTGTGACCGGCAATACAGCCAATAACCTGATCAACACGGGCCGCGGCAATGACTACATCTTCGGCAGCGCAGGGCAGGACACCGTGTATGGCGGCGCGGGTTTTGATACATACATCTTCAACGGCACATTCAATCACAGCCTTACAATCACATCCGCCACAGACATTACGCTGACCAGTAAAATCGGCACCGACAGCGTACATTTATACGACATCGAATCCTTCATGATCGGCACGACGACCTACACGCTCGACGGCCTGAAGGCGCTCGCAAGCCCCACCATCGCAGGCATGAGCCTGCAGGGCAGCACCTTTGGCGAAAGCATCAGCGGCAATAACGGCGATGACACGATCAGCGGCCTCGCAGGCAATGACTTCCTCTATGGCGGCGATGGTAACGACGCGCTCTATGGCGGCGACAATATCGATACACTGCGCGGCAACGCGGGCAATGACCGCCTGTTCGGCGAAGGCGGTACGGATTATTTATACGGTGGCGATGGGCACGACACCCTCTCGGGCGGCGCCTATAATGATTACCTTTATGGCGATGCCGGTAACGATTCCGTGTCAGGCGATGTCGGGACCGACCATATTTACGGTGGTGACGGCAACGATACGCTCAATGGCGGCTCCGATAACGACATGATCTGGGGTGGCCTCGACCACGACATCATTTACGGTGGTACGGGCGATGACTACGCCTATGGCGACGCCGGTGACGACAAAATTTACGGCGAAGCAGGCATTGACCGCATTTATGGCGATGCCGGTAACGATACCCTCTATGGCGGCGACGGAAATGATTACCTGTATGGCGGTTCGGGCAATGACCTGCTGGTCGGCGGTCTAGGGTCCGATTATATGTACGGCGAAGGCGGCAACGATACTTTCGTGGTCGATGTGATGGATGGCTCGGTCGAGCGGATTTTCAATTTTGACCTGAGCGGCACCGGCCAGGACCATCTGGACCTCTCGAGCCTGCTCACCGGTTACGACGCCAATGACCCGATTGCCAATTTCATCAAATTCCAGACCACGGGGGCCGATACCTATGTAAGGGTCAATACCGATGGTGCAGGCAATGATTTCGTGACGATAGCCCGTGTTTATGGCGCTTCTTTCACCGATACGGCCCAGTCTTATGTCGATTCAGGGGTCCTGATCGCTGAAAAGCCGCTTTCTGACGCCTGATTAGCCCTTTCAGGCCTTCTTTTCCCAGCCCTGTTCACCCTGCTGCCAGTACGAAACCGTATGGCCGGCTTCCTTATAGCCCTTCCACCTGACGCGGGCTTCGGCAATTTCGGCCTCGTTATGCCCATCCAGAAACAGGCAACAAAGGTCGTACGCCCCCAGCTGGTCAGACGTACAGCCTGTTGCCACCAGAAGGGTTCTGGCACCGTTGGGGTTGTCGTCATTGGCTGTCAGCCACACCGGTTGCAATTCGGCGTTGCCGTCATCACGCGTGCCATGCGGCAGGAAGGAATCGCCACGAAAATTCCACAGCGCGTCATTGAGTAAAGCAGCCTGCGCGTCATCGGCGCATTTAACAACAACGCGGCCGCCTGCCTGCCATGCTTTAAGTGCAATCTGCGGCAGCGCCACATCCTGCGGCGTCTTGAGTAAATGATAGAAACGGACTTCGGTCATCAGCGCATTACGCCTTCAAAACCCACGCGGCCAGAAGCCGTACGCCAAAACCCGTAGCACCGCGCGGACAAAGGGCTGTGTCGCTACGTACACTCATGACAGGCGCCATATCAACATGCGCCCATTTGACATCTTTCTGGATGAAGCGTGACAAAAATGCAGCGCCTGTGCTCGAGCCGCCGAAGCGTGTCGAGGCCGCATTTTTCATGTCGGCAATCGTGCTGTCCATCGCGCGGTCGAATGCTTTATCGAGTGGCATGTGCCACACTTTATCGCCCGTGTCTTTCGATGCTTTTTTCAGACCATCAAGCACACCGTCATCATTTGAAAATACGGCCGCAAATTCTTCACCCAGCGCCACCATGGCAGCACCTGTGAGCGTCGCGATATCGACAATCGCGCGCGGGCTGTACGTTTCTTGTATGTGCCATAAGGCGTCGGCCAGAACCAGTCGCCCTTCGGCGTCCGTATTCGTGACTTCGATCGTCTGGCCCGAAAGCGATGTCAAAACATCGGACGGGCGGTAGCCTTCGTCTGAAATCATGTTCTCGGCCATCGCAAGCGCTGCCACCACATGCACGGGGGCTTTGGAAGCCGCCAGCGCCATCATGGCACCTGCCACAGCCGCCGCACCCGCCATGTCGAACTTCATATCGACCATGCCGTCACCGGTTTTGATGGAATAACCGCCGGAATCAAACGTGATTCCTTTGCCTACCAGCGCCACAGGCTTGCCGGCCTTGGCTTTGGGGCCCTTATATTCCATGACGACAAGGCGCGGCAGCTGTTCGCTGGCCTTGCCGACCGCCATCAGCGCGCCAAAACCCTTTTTGGTAAGCATTTTGTCGTCCATCACGCTGATTTTGACGCCTAAAGGGCGCAATTTGGCGACCACGCGCTTGGCAAACGAATCGGGAAACAGCACGTTTGGCGGCTCGTTGGCCAGGTCGCGCGCCCAGTGCACGGCCTGCGAAACCTTGGCCATGCCTGCAAAAACCTTCTGCGCCGCCGCAGGGGCGCCGAATGTCAGCGTATCAGGCAGAACATCGTCTTTATCCTTGGTGCGGTACTGGCGGAAACTATAGGCCCGCAGGCTGGCGCCCGATGCCATGGCGGCGGCGTCAGAGGGGCTAAGGCCCGTCACTTGCGCGCAATCCACGAACACGTCACCAATGGGCAGGCTGATCAGCGCACCCACGAGCTTGCCGCCAATCACTTCAAACGATAATTGGGTCGCATCTTTGATGGTGCCAACGCCCAAAAGCCCGACACGCCTTGATTTTCCGCCCGGCACAACGCATGTAACAACATCGCCCGCCTCGGCCTTGAAATCGGGGTTGGCGCCAAGAATGGCCTTAACGGCTGCGGCATATGGCCCGCCAATCTTTTTAAGCTGGCCGGTTGCCACGGCAATCAGGTGCAGGTCAGTATCTTTATGAGGGGTGGCATTGAAACTGATTTTCATGGATTTTGAGCCTTCGCCTTTTTAAGTGTATGGTCTGCCAAAAGAATAAACCTTAGGACGTGACGGTCAATCTATGTTCGGTGTTTTCGATCGATACCTCATCCGGCAATTGCTGGTCAGCACCCTGGTGGTGGCGGGCAGCCTGTCGATGGTCGTCCTCCTGACGCAATCTTTGCGTGTCATTGAACTGGTACTGGAATCCAACGCCAGCGCGTCAGCCTTCATGTCGATGATGGCACTTTCGATACCGCGTTTCTTTGAAGCCGTGCTGCCTGTATCGGTGCTTATCTCAACCATTTTTGTATTCCACCGCTTAGGGACAGATTCTGAAACGCTTGTCATGCGCGCCAGCGGCGCGTCACCCATGCGTATGGCGCGGCCCGTCTTAAGTGCGGGGCTGTTGCTGGTCGGCGGCCTGCTTGTTTTATCGCTGTGGGTTTCCCCGCTTGGTGTATCGCGGATGCAGATGCTGCGTAAGGAAATACGTACCCAGTACACGCATCTGCTGTTCCGTGAAGGCGTGTTCAATTCCGTCGGCACCGATTTGACAGCCTATGTCAGGAACCGGATGCCCGATGGCCGTTTGATAGGCCTTATGGTGCACGATACGCGCGGCCCCACCGATGTAACCGTGGTTGCCCGTTCGGGTAATATCGTCAGCGAAGGTGAAGGCCAGAAAATTGTTGTCTATGAAGGTTCACGTCAGGAATCAGACCCCGCAACCGGCAAATTCTCACGGCTCGATTTTAGGCAATATACACTCGATATTCCAACCGCCGCCGAAGATAAAGACAGTCGCTGGCGCGAACCCGACGAACGCACGCTGGGCGAGTTGACCGACCCGGAATCACTAGCCAAAGAAACACCGGAAGACCGGATGCAATTCAGGGCTGAACTGCACCGCCGCCTGACGACGCCTATTCTTATGCTGTCCTTCGCGATGATGGGCGCGGTGTTTTTACTGCAAGGGCAGTATAAGCGCTCAGGCCAGATGCCATTGGTAGGCGCTGCCGTCATATCGGCGCTGGTTCTGCAGGGGTTTTATCTGGCGGCTTTCAACATCGCCAAAAAAAGCGTGGCCGGCTGCGCCATGCTTTACGGCATATCGCTGGCGCCCGTTCTAATCGCCATGTTCTGCCTGACGCCTGCGGGCGAAATGCTGTTGATGGATATAGCGCGCGCATGGCATCGCCTGCAGCAGAAATACTATAACGACAAGGGCAGCAAATGAAACCCGCAGCCCTCCTGAGCCGCTACCTCATCGGCCATTTTCTGCGTATGTTCGTGATGATCATGATGGGCCTGATGGCAATTGTGTATTTGTTCGATACGCTTGAATTGCTGCGCCGTGCCGCCAAGCGTGATGATGTTGGTATCGGTATCGTGCTTGAAATGGGTCTCTATAAACTGCCCGAAATGGCGCAGATATTGCTGCCTTTTGCAGTGCTGTTTTCAGCCATGGCGTGCTTCTGGTTTCTGGCCCGCCGGCAGGAATTGACAGCCATGCGCGCCGCCGGTTTTTCGGCATGGCAGTTTGTGGCGCCGCTTGTGATGACGGCTATATTCATTGGCCTCGTTCACATTATGGTGCTGCACCCGTTATCGGCCAGCATGGTCAATAAATTCCAGAACCTCGAAGCCGAATATCTGGGCCAGCACAAAAAACTGGTGACGGTATCGCAGCAGGGGCTGTGGCTGCGTGAAGCCGACCCTGACGGCGAGGTCATCATCCATGCCAATTCAGTCAAAATAAAAGACTGGAGCCTGAACGGCATCATGGTCCTGTTCTTTGACGAAGTGGGCAATCATACCCGCCGCCTCGATGCCGAAACCGTGCAGCTGCAACCCGGTCGCTGGCTGTTTCATAATGCCATCATCCGCGATGCCAATAACCCGCCGGCCAAGGAAGCGACCTACACGCTCTCGACCGACCTGACACTAAAAGACATTCAGGAAAGCTTCTCCGACCCCGCAACAATATCGTTCTGGAAATTACCGGCCTTCATTCGCACTTTATCTGACACAGGGCTCGAAACCACATCCATGGAAGTCTATTACCAAGGCCTGCTGGCCCAGCCCTTGCTGCTGGCCGCGATGATCCTGCTGGCCGCCACCGTCTCGCTGCGTCCGCCGCGCTTCCAGCGCGCGCTATTCATGGTTGTCACGGGCGTGGGCGCAGGCTTTGTCGTCTTCTTCACGTCGTCCTTTTTGCGTGCGCTTGGCGGCTCCCACCAGTTGCCTGTACTGCTGGCAGCATGGTCCACCGCCATTATCGTTATGCTGGGCAGCATCACCTGGCTTTTAAATACGGAAGACGGTTAGTTCAACGACTGGGTCACGGGCCATTAAATATCCGTCTGCGCCAATTGACGTTCCGCACAATAATGTTAGGATTTGTGCTTATGTTTTTAAGGGCTTCTTAAAAGCCCTGTTTTATAATGGTCTTCTGAAACACTTTTTCCGGTTTTCCGGCCTAGGAATAGACATGCCCGCCAATTTCTCTTTTGCCCGCACTTTCAGCATTACTGTTATGGCCGGTGTGCTTGCTCTCTCCCTCGCCGGTTGCGCCGTCAACCCGAAAGACCCCATTTCATCAGGCGATGAAACCGCTGTTTACGATCCGCTTGAGCCGGTCAACCGCGTCACCCTCGCCTTCAACGAGATTCTGGACAAAGTTCTGTTCAACCCGATCACCAAAGTGTACCGCACCATTGTCCCTGAAGTGGGCCGCACCGCCGTTCACAACGTTCTCGACAACCTGAAAAGCCCTGTCTATGCAGCAAATGAATTGCTGCAAGGTAACGTAAGCGATGCTGGCGTTGTTGTGCAGCGCTTTGCCATCAACACCCTTGTAGGCGTTGGCGGCATCGTTGATATGGCAGGCAAACAGGGCATCACCTACCAGCCGGAAGATTTCGGCCAGACCTTGGCCACATGGGGCGTGGGCAGCGGCCCATACATCGTATGGCCAATCTTAGGCCCATCCACCCTGCGCGACTCGGTCGGCTTCGTGGCCGATATCGCGATGGACCCCTTATACTGGTACGCCACCAACGGCGATCATGACGCCATCAACTACACCCGCTCGGGCCTGACCATCCTCGATGGCAAGGACCGCACCTACGACCTGATGCAGGATCTTCGCCGCAACTCGGGCGATCTCTACACCAGCTTGCAAAGCGTCTATGTCCAGCGCCGCAAGGCATTGGTTGATGATCTGGACCCGACCAAAACGGCCCTCCCCACCATCGAATAAATGGGGAGTCCCCTCTTGATTGAGGTGGGCTTTGCCTTATAAATATCATCAGTTCTCATGGGGCCGCCACAAAGCGGCCCTAAACATGTGTCAGGGTCTTATTCATGGATATGCGTCACCGCTTTATTGCTTTTGTATTCCCCGTTCTCGCCGTTGGCCAGCTGACAGCGCAGGCAACCGCCATGTCCTTTTCGGCCGATCAGGGCGCCGCGGTCATCAGCGCCATTTCAACCCCGCTGGCCACCATTATGGTCTCGACCGATGAAACCAAGGCCGCACAGGCCATGGTCGCCAAAATGGGCGATGAAGCCATCGCAACCATTGCCAACGCTTCGCTTGATGAAGCCGCCAAAAAGCAGGTCTTCAAACGCATTCTGACCCAGAATTTCGATATGGGCACCATTGGCCGTTTTGCAATGGGCCGTTTCTGGCGCGTGGCCACGCCCGCCCAGCAGCAGGCTTATAACGGTCTGTACGAAAAAATGATCATCGATGTTTACACCGCCCGCTTTAACAAATACTCGGGCCAGTCTTTCGATGTCACCGAAAGCCGCCTCGACCCGTCAGGCGATATTGTCGTACGCAGCAAGATCATCAGCAAGAACAGCGCACCTGTTTCCGTTGACTGGCGCGTCCGTTCCAAGGGCGGTAGCTACCGCGTGATCGACGTTATGGTCGAAGGCGTGAGCATGGCCGTCACCCAGCGTAACGATTTTGCCGGTATCATCCAGCAAGGCGGCGGTACAGTTGATGCCCTGCTCGACTACCTGAAAAAGGGCGGCACCAGCGACGCAAAATAGGGATCGGCTTTAAAAGCCGGTTACCCCTGTTTCAAATTTGATTTTCGGGGCCATTTTGCGCTATAGTGACCCCACGGTATTAGGGAAACATTAAGAAGCCCCGTGTATAAAGGGCATAGCCCCTGCTTTTCAGGGCAAAAAACGCGACATATATTGCGTAGAAAAAGGTGTGATATGGCTGACAATGAAAAAACCGAATTGAATCAAACATCCTCTACAGGTGATGCACTTGTAATCGAGACTACGCCAGAATTTCAGGAAAGAATGGCCGATGCAGCCAAAGCTGCGGAAGCGGCTGGGCTTGAGCTTTCACCTATCAGCCAGCAGACAACCGATGCCGCGCCCGCAGAGGCAGCGCCAACCGAAGCCCACGAAAGCACATCCAACGCAGACCAAATGGCCTTGCCAGAACTCGACCCGAATGGCCTAAGCGATATAACTACAGCCGATCTGCCGAAAATCGAAATCACACCGGAATTTCAGGAAAAGATGGCGGATGCAGCCAAAGCTGCGGAAAAGGCTGGGCTTGAGCTTTCACCAATTGGCCTGAAAGCAGCAGAAACCGAACCCACAACGGACCATAGCGATGCTTCACCCGCTGGCTTGGCTCCCCTTGCCGCCATGACAACAATTGACGGCCTGAATGCACAGCCTGACGCTACCGCAACGGCAGCCACACCTGTTGATGGTGCACCGATTGTACCGCCTGCATCGAACGAAGACGCAGCGATTGTAAGCCCCGAATTTCAGGAAACATCAGGCCCCATCAGCACCGACCCTGAATGGGCCGGCGTCAGCCATATCCTGTATCGCGACCCGCTTGAAATCGCAGCCGTTGATCAGGCCGCAGACGATGCCCAGACAACCAAAATCAAGAAGAAGCACATCGCCCTTCAGGAATTTGTACCGCTTGATGCCGCCACGCTGGCTTTTCTGGCTGTGCGTTACGGTGGCCTTGAACGCGACCCCGCTTTCCTTGAACGCATTCAGGCCAAAGCCGGTGCCAAAGGAGTTACAATCGAACAATATCTGGCATCCCAGGAAACGGATGAACAAGTCCGTGCCGATGTCTTGAAAGATTTTGCCGAAACACACCCGCTTTTGAACCAGCAAGGCAACCCGCTTCCATTCGTGGCTGTGCGTCTTGAAACCCGTACATTAGAGATGGGCACAGGCCTGCCTGTGATGGCGCTGGTTGACAACAAGGGCAACATTTATCGCGATTGCGGTAATAAAACCACCGTTCTACTTAAAAAAGGCGAAAAATTTGGTGCGAGCCATGCCCGCAACATGGCACGTGCCCACATTGCACGCCGCCGTAACCCGGCAGCCGATGGCGAAGAGCAGGAAGTGCCATTCAAACTCAGCACTGGGCGTGGCTTACTGCGCAAAGGCTTGGGCCTGCGTACCGACAAAGACCAATATGAACAATCCCTGATGCTAATGGGCGTTCTGCAAGAAGCTGAACTGGGCGGTATCAAACCTGTCATCGGCATGAAGGGTCAGGAAGAACTGATCAAAAAAATCAGCCGCGATGGCAAAGATCCATCAGCGGATTTTGGCATTCACCCGCGCGCATTGGAAGAAATGCGTCTGCAATGCCCTGAGATCGACAGCCTGATTGAAAAATACAACAATGGCTGGCCGAAAAAGGTTCAGGAATATTCACTGGAAGGCGAAACGCCTAAAGCCGATGCCATCGCACCTGAACTTGATGAAGCTGGCACGCCAACCATTGAAGACCCTCGTGTTGAACAGCACCCTGAACCTGTCGCTGCGGCCAACCCCGTTACGGCAGACGCTGCAAGCGCAACGGCGGATGCCCCTGCACCAGTAGCTGCTCAAGAGGCTCCAGAAGTCGCGGTAAAAGCCGCCAACCCGTCAGACATACTTGCAGGTAGTGCGGCAGTTGCACCTGCAGAAAACATTGTCGTACCTACCATAAAACCGTTTACACGTGCAGACAGCATCGGTGGCATGCCTCAAACAGGCGTACCTAAGGTAGGTGCCAAAGCCGACGATCTGGGTAAAGTTATTCCAGCGGAACAACCCGAAGCCGTAGCGCACGCATCCAGCTTGCCAGCAGCCGCTGCGCGCCCGCAAACGCCACGCCCTCCGGGCATGTAAACATTTCTCTTTAATAAAAAAACCGCGCCTCGTAGCGCGGTTTTTTATTGCCCTGCCACGGCCCTCTCGCCAACCATATCATCCATAAACCACAGCCGATTATTCGAATACAATACAGCCATAAAAGTAAGGGCCGCCCTTATAGGCGGCCCTTATAGCACTAGAAAACATCAAGGCCCATTTTAAGCCCCCTCGGTAGGCGGCGGGGTCTTGTCGCCTTCTGTACTGCGTTTTCCCCAAAGTTTGTCTTTCATATGACTTCCGGCAAAGCCACGAAGCTGCGCTTCTTTATTCGGGTCTTTAGACGAAGCCATATTCCTAGCCGTACCCGTAGCACCTTCAAACGCGCCCTTACCTTGCGTCATCGCAACGTAACCGGCTACAGCCATACCTTGGAAGTGGCCGATATCGGCAGGCTTATCACCCGTAAACGGCGTACTGCCGCCAATCCATCGCATCATCTTGTCAGGGATGGTGTCAATCAGCTTAAAGGTAGAATTGGCCAGCGTGTATATCATGTACACATACAATACCAAATACGTAACAAGCTCGAAGCCCCCCAACTGACTGAGGTCGATCTTGGTTGTTCCACTGGGCCTATAGGCGAATACAGCTTCAAGGTAGACCGAATTGATGAAGTACACACCCGCCCCGAATATGAGGCTGGACACAATAAGGCCCACAATAATCAGCAACGGCCGCATCATGACCCCGAATAGCGTCAGATACCCCGCATAAGCCGTCTGGCCGGGCATGCCTTCACCATCAATGCGCAGGTGCGCCAGCGCGAATAAAGGCATGGATACGAACGCCTCGGCCACTTCAATGACCCAGTTGATGGTCGAGAAAGTGAAATACATAAACGGCATCAACGGCAAAAGGAAGAACAACACAATACCAACAGTCGCACCGATAGTGACAGTCAGCCAGAGGAAGCCGCTTGCAGCAGCAAGAAGCTGAGACAGCATGGTGAAGCCAACTGCGCCAATAGCAGCCCCGCCAGGGCCGCCAACAGCAGCACCCCAGCCAGTACCTATTACCGCAGCAGCAACACTACCCAATTGCGAGACTATATACCACCAAGCCATAACCCCTGCGTGATCAAGCAATTTACCACCAGCGCCCACCAAAACTGGCATAGGGTTTAGAGTAGGCTCATCAAATAACTGGATGAACGCATCGCCAAACTGCCAAACGGCAAACGTATAGATTGGGTTGGAAAATATGCTGCTTGCATCGGCTTCAACACCAAATTTCTCTGATGCAGAACGGAAGTTCCCGGCAGGGTTGATTGTACCGACGGATACCTTGCTCATCGTCGCCGTATTCAGATCATTAAGCGCCATGAGCACCTGTTTGACCTGCTTATCGGAATCCGTCCACAAACCCGTGGTTTCACCCAGCCAGCCCCACCATGTCTGGCTGTCTTTCATACCGGAAGAAAGCCCCGAACCAGTTTCAAACCCCTTGGGGTACGACGCATTAACAGCACCCGCTGTCATGCTGTTGATTTTGGACACGGACGCATAATAAGCACCAGCTGTACCCCAACCGCGCGTTCCGGCCTCGGTTTTCATTTTGGATATAAGGTTGCCACGCAAATCCCCAAAGCTGACGCTTCTGACAGCACTGTTGATTTGGGTCTGGGCGGAATCAATAACACCAGCCGCAGCCGTTGCAACGGAGTCCATATCGGCCGTGCTGTTGGTAACCCAATCCGTATTGCCGAAAGCGATGCTTTTTTGTGCGACCTTAACTGCAGGTGAGCCTGAAGCCTGGCTGGATATACCACCCAAACCCGATACAAGGGTATTAAGTGCCGCGATATAAGCACCCTGCATCTGGGTATTGATCGTATTGATCGCTGTATCAATCTCGCTGGTACCCTTGCTCTTTTTAAGGCTCATGGAAATCGAACCACATGTCGCCTTGGATGTAGGCGAAAATGCACTAGCCGAAGCACCTATAGGCCGCCCGATCCATGAATACATTATAGAGTTAGCGCCAGCTGAAACTGCCGAACTAACCTCGGCTGCTGTAAAAGCTGCCTCCTGAATAACGAGACGGCCGCTTGCAGGCTGGTAACGCAGATAGATTTTGACCGATTTAGACCCGCTATAGACCTGATTGAAAGCTGCTCGGCACACTTCAGCCGAGAGAACACTGCCACCAATCTGCTGCATGGAAGGAGCACCAACGCCGGCACCAGTACTACCCGCGCTTTCAAAGGTATTTACAAATGTTTTCCAACCCTGTGATGCAAGGCCAGACCCCAGCTTGGCCACGTTAAGCACAAGATATTGCGCTGTGTTAAGCCCGCCACCCAACGGCACCAGAAGGCCCAGAGCCATAACAAGGCGGATAGGCGCCCAAAGCCCGTTGAAACGGCGCCCGAACGGCGTACCCGACTGCGCGGATTCACCAACAACCGTAATCGTATAATAAACAACGATGATCACGGCGATGATCATCATGGCCGTGCTGTAAAATCCTAAAAGCGCATGAAGCCCGGCTTGAACGGCTGTATCACTGCCCGAACCGCCAAACATGGAATTGACGCCGAAAACGTTCCGCAGGAATTGAAAGACGATGTCCTGATTGGGCGAAGGCGTTGTAAACATGGAATCGGCAGGGCCCGCAGCTTTGGCGGAATCGATGAACGCATAAAGGCACAGCATGATGGCCTGTATGACAATCATGACAACGGCAACCATGACGGCCCCAAAAATCATGATCTGGTCCATATTCTCGCGCTTCATGACAAGGCGGTTGGCCGCCGTTGCAATAACATCGCGCACCCCGAAACGCCCTATATTGGCGGGGTTGAGCATCGGATGCCCGGCAGGCAAAAGGCGCGCGGAGCGATAGACAAGCGCTAGCAGGAACGAGAAATAACCGAGCTTTTCGCCCAGGCGCTTGAGGCGGATGCCAATTTGCGGGGTATGCGTATAACGCATCACATTGCCAAACGTTGTTGGCCCCGTGGTTTTTTTGGCAGGCCCCTCAGGGCTCTTTTTAAATAAAGAAAACACCATGTACTACCCCGCTATACCAGTAAGCTGCACGTCTTGAAGGCGCACATTGCTCCGGCTTCTATTTTGTAAAATTTTAGCTAATTTTTGGTTAAGATCCAAGAAGAACCCTAGAAAAATGCTGCTTTGAACCACATTCGCAGCATAATTCAGGCAGGATTACTGGCTAACGCGGCCCTTGGAGCCTTGAACGACCCAGCGGCCATTCATGGTGGCAATACCCATGACCTCACCTAGGCCCGGTACATTATCGCCAACGCCCACTTCGCGCATATCGCCGGCTTTGGCAATGATGGCGCGGCCATTCTGGGCTCCGCGCAATTCCCACCCGCCAGCGCCTGTGGCCGGTGATGTGGTTTTGCTACCTTCCGTCATCGCGGCCGGGCGTGCACCTGCAGCATAAGGCTCATCCCATTTGGAATTACCGGTGCTGTTGGTACGGCTGGCCTTTTTAACCGGTGCCTTACGGACGATCACAGGGCCAGCATCATCATATGTTGCAGCACGCGGGGCTGATACAGCCGTAGTTGCCCGTTTGGATGAAAGGTCATCAAGCCGTGTTTCAAGGCGTTCAAGTGTTGTCTGGATGGTGGACAGGCGCGCGTCATCAACCGGTGTGGCACTGCCTGTAGCGCTGCCTATTTTTTCAACAGCGCTGGATACTTTTGAATCGAGATCTTCAAATTTCTGCTGCAAGGCACTGACTTGCGCTTTCAGCTCGGCCGTCGTGGCATTGTTGCTGCCGGCAGCCGGGACCGAACCGACAACCGGGGCCGTATCAAGTACGGCTGCGCCGGTATTAGTACCTACAGGCGTAGTGACAGGTGTTGTGGTGCTGGCATCCTTCGTGATGGCCGATGTATCGGGCGCGGCATCACCTGACCCGCTGATAGGGGTCGGCATGGGCACGATGGCCGATGTCGGGGCTTGTTCTGGCGTGGCAGCAGGTGCTACCAGTGCAGGCGTGCCGCCCAAGGATGCAAAAGGGTCGCTCGCAGGGGTGGCTTTGGCTTCGGTAACACTGCCAGCAGGCACCTGGTTCAGTGTCGCGTACTGGTCAGGGTTGTTGAGAAGCCCCGGGCCGGTAACGGCCTGTGTTTGTGGCTGTAATGCCTGTTGGGCGGCGGCATTCGCACCCGTATCGGTATTGGCGGGCACGGCATCGGGGCCGGCTACGGCGGCTGGTGTTTCGGCATTGCCGCCGCCACCCAGAAGGGATGGCGCGAGCTTCATGAAAATAAGACCACCGGCAACAAGCACGGCCACGCCTGCAACGCCGATATTGAACCAATTGACACCCTTTTTCTTGGGTGCTTCGTCAGCCGGCTGGCCTTCGCCAAAAACATCGGCGTCTATATCGTCTGATATATCCTGAAAATCGGCATCATCGACATGGTCGTCACCATCGGCATCGGTCTCCGGCGCATCATCAAACGCGCTTTCCATGGGCTCAAACCCGTCCAGATCTTCATCCGTTGTGTTGGTGTCGTTTTTATTTGTCATGATAGCCTAGAGGTAACAGAGCCAAGCCCCGCCTTCAATGGGATTTCTTCAATACAATTCCTGTAACTACTAACTATTGTTCTTTGACAACGGGTTCCAAAAACAGGATGCCGATAGGCGTGCCTGACCGGACTTTAACCCCGATCTTGGCCTGATCGGCCTGCTCATCAAGTGAATCGCTGATTTTTGACGTACTATCCGCCAGCGCCGATGCCACTTCCTGCTTCGTATTCAGGTCAGATTCCGATGACGAAGTCGTGCCGTTATTAACGGTAATCGTCTGTTCGTGCTGGGCAATCGCATCGCCCATACCTTCAATAAAGCTGGCAGCGGCTGGCAACACAAAACGCGTCAAGTATTTATGGTCAATATCGGTAGCCACGGCAGGTAATGTCGTTTTCGGGTCGAGCGCGACCGCATTGACCGATTGCGAAATACCTTTGACGACAATCGTATTGAAATTCAGCGTCAAATATTCATCCGTATTATCAAACGTACCCAGAATGCGGCTGCCGGCCAGTGGCCCACTGGCAAGGCGCGCAAGCACAGGGCCCGGCGCATCCGAATTGGCTTCTGTCAGGGTCTGGGCGTACACGATCGTGCCTGCCGGAATAATAATCTCAACCGGTTCCGCATCGGCCGTCACGCCATTCGTGTCATTATTACCAGCAACAGTTGCGCTGTTTTTAAGGGCAGCAGCTTCGGCATCCCGCTTGGCCTTAAGGTCGGTAACAGTCATGATCTGGGCCGAGCGAATCTCGTGCTTGCCCAGAATACCTTTCATCTGTTCGCCCATGGCCTGCGCCAGCGCATCAACAGCGGCGGGGTCCGGCCCCAGCACGACTGGCTGCTGCGGAACGTTCTGGTTAGGGTTATTGGTCAGAACCGGTTGCAGCGCGTTGGGGTCAAGCGGCTGGTTGGCGCCGTTTGTCTGGGCGCCGAAACGGTAGTCTTTCAAAGGATCGTCAATCGTGACCGGCGGCTCTTCATTCAGGCCGTTGACCGTGGTTGAATCCGGCCCCGCTGTCTGGATTGGAATCGTGCTTTCGCCATTACGCTGCGCCTGCTCGAGACGCTGCTGGTTCACTTCGTCAACCGCATTGCGGTAATCTTCGGTGGTTTGCTGGCCGGGGGCTTCACGGTCTTTGATGGCGGAGCCAACTTCCGATATGGGCGCATCGTCCTTGCCGCCGAAGATCAGGAACGCAGCAATAAGACCTACGACAACAATGATGATAAGCACGATCTTGAAGATCGGGTTATCGCGGAACAATTCGCCAAGGCTTTTGCCGCCCTTATTGGAAGGGCTGTCGAACTCGCTAAAGCCGTCGCCTTCTTCTACCTCGACAATATCGGGCGTGCCCTCAGACGTGTCTTGCGGTTTGATGTCTTCAAAATCGTCAGTTCTCATGGCTTGTCCTCAACCATCGCGCGCACCATTTTGCCGCGGTCGGAAAGTAAAAAGACGGGGGTGTTGTTCACAGTATAAACGGTCATCCCGTCAGCCGATTTGACCGAAGCTGTCCAACCAGGTGACAACAGCGTCAAAGGCGTCCGCAGGTACGAAACATCACCGATACGGAACACAGCGGTACGCGCATCAACACCGCTCAGTTTTAATTTGCTGGTGCCTGCCGGCGGCACGCCATCCAGAATTTTGGTCAAGGCCTTGTCGGAACCGGCTTCAATATCCAGCCCCGGCTCAATGATCGGCGGATGGGCATTGGGGCCATTTTCGGGGATGCGCGCATCAAAGCGGTACTGCACAACATCAAGCTGCGTTTCCAGCGTGAATGTAACCGGCGTCTTAAGGCCGATCAGTTGAACCGACATGTTACCCACTTCCGTGGCCGCCATAGGCGAGATGCGGATGATATGCCCGCCGTCACCCGGTGAAATCACTTCAAAATTTCCGCCCCAGCTGACGTCCTGAACAGGCCATGGTTCACCCGTGATATCCAGCATCGTGACCGATGTAACATGCCCCGGTGACAATTTGATAACCGGCGGTGCCACGCCCGGCTCAAGCGATACGGTCTGCACGGTAATTTCAGGCGTTGGCGTACCACCGATACGCGTTTCAGATTCTTGACGCGTCACTTTGTACTTATCAAGCAGCGCCCTGATCTGTTCAGGTGACAAAGGCATCATGCCGTTTAACGCAGCATCGAATGCCTGGTCGCGGGCTTTTTGCTGCAACTCGGCCTGCTTGGCTTCAACATCAACAAGGCTGTCGATATTCAGCGATTGGTCGGCGGTCGCGGGCGTAGTGCCGGAAACAGGCTGTTGAAAACCACCCGGTGTAGGCAATGGAGCTTCAACAGCAGGGTCGGCGGGCTTGGTGTCGGCCGATTGCGCGTTGCGGAAAGATGCCAGCGGGTCGCTCGGGTCCACCGGCGGCGTATCGGCTGCGGCAGGCAAAGTGCCAACACCCGTAACAGTCGCTGTTTTGCCTGATTTAAGATCAGCATTGATAGACGCCGCCTGATCTGCCGTAGCAACACCTGACTGTGTGGTGGCAGAGGGTACGGGCGACCCTGACGCCGCAATACCTGACGGGGCTGCAGCCGATGATGCCGGCTGCGTGGCAGTTGGCGCCTGCGTGGAAGATGCGGCTGGCGGCACGCTGGCCACGGGCGTCGTACCCGACACGGCCTGCGTCTGCGCGCAGGCTGGCGCAATGCATATAAGCGCCGTGAATATAAGCGCGAGAGCAGACCCGGAAAAGAGCCTTGTTACCATCATATCCCTACCGTCTTTTTGCGCGGCCATTACCGTCACACCGGCTGGCGCTGCATTGTTATCACCCACCAAGGTACCAAAGGCGGTTTTTGCGATTCTGTCAAGCGCGTCACAGCAAAGCTTTGCAAGGGTTGGGGCCATGTTTTTACCCACCCGTATAAGCGACCCATTGCTCGATACCGACACCATTCGGGCTTTCAAGTTTTGGGACGCGCACAATGTTAAGACGGATATTCATACTGACGTTACGTTGCTGCTGGCCGATCTGGTATGTGACCATCATCGGCATTTCTACCTGCCACTGGTAAACACCGCCCATAACGCCTTCAGCCAGAATGGTGGGGGCCGAACGCGGGGCTGCGCTGATAACCTGACGGTTTTCCTCAACGGCTTCAATCAGGCCGGATTCCTGCAAGGCTTTCACAAAACTGCCCCAGCCCTTGCGGGTAAAGTGGCGTGATGCCTCCTGCAAGCGGCGGCGATAATCATGGAAACCGAATGTCAGCGTTTCAGTGGCTGACTGCGCCGCCCACGACAACAGCGCAGGGCGCGACAGGTTGGCTTCCGATAGCGGCGTCATCGGCACAAGGCGGCCGTCTTCCGTGGTTGCGAAATAGCGGTTTTCAGGCTGATAGACATTGACGATCACGACAATGGATATAATGAGGCCAACAATGGCGACCGCCTCGATAAGCGCCACGCGCAGCAAGGTGCGGTAGCCATCACGGTAAAATTCGTTACGGACAAGAACACGGCCAAGCTGGCCCGCATCAGGTGCAGAGGCCGCGCCTTGGGCCGGTTTACTACCTGCAGCGCCAGCGGGGCGTTGCTGCTGGCGGGCGGTCGTGGCCGACTTGGGATCTGGTGTATTCGTGGCCATGCCGTAAAAGCCGAAAAGGGTAAGAGGTGTCTAGACGTTCAACGGAGTCTAAACAAAAAAATCTGATTGCAATAGCCCCTACCAAATGCTTTCCACAGGCCCGCAAAAAAGCGGCCCTGCAGGAAAGCGTCAAAGGCTGGATTAGCCGTTAAACCCGCCGCGGCGGCGCGGCAACGCAGGCACGGACGCCGGTACAACGGCAGGTGAAGGCGTGTTTACAACAACTGCACGGCTGGCAACCGGCTCAACCGGTACGGCTACGGGGCCGTTATCGTCCATCGTGGCCAGCGGTTCGTTTTGGGCGGCGGCCTGTTCTTCAATCGAAGACAAAGGCGCTTCCTGCGTCAGGCGTTTGCCAAACGGCGATTTGCCCGCGCGCGCTTCCATGCTGGACGTCACGAAATAGGCGTCGCTCGAGGCACCCGTCAAAATCGGCACAGGGTAACCGCGGCGGTTTTTCATGGCTTCGCGTACGGCTTTCCAGTCCAGCTGGTCGCGCTTGGCGCCTGCGGCTTTGGAAAGATTGGCGAAAATATCGTCAGGCACTTTGTAATCTTTTGGGGAACCTGCGCGTTCGACTTCATCAGCCAAGTCTTCATCAGGGTGGGCTTCGATATAAAGCATATCGCCGATCCAGCCGAACTTGATGCCCTGGCGTACAACAGTCACAGGCGTGCCAACCGGCACAACTTCAAACAGATGCTCGGCATCGCGGTTATACATACGCACGCAGCCCGAGCTTACGCGGCGGCCAATGCCCCATGGCTTGTTGGTGCCGTGCAGCAGGTATTGCGGCCAGCCAAGATACAAAGCATGGGTACCCAACGGGTTTTCCGGGCCTGAATCCACCTGTGCAGGCAAAGTCGGGTCTTCGCGGCGCATCCGGTCTGTCGGACGCCATGTAGGGCCGGTGACCTTGCGGGTCACTGTTGTGTTGCCCATGGGGGTCGAAAACCCTTCGCGGCCAACGCCAATCGGCACGGTCTGGATAGGGCCGCTTTTGGGGTAATAATACAAACGCATTTCCGAGAGGTTGACGACAATGCCCTTGCGCGGCGCGTCCGGCAGCAAATGCAGGGTCGGCAAAATCATGAACGTACCTGAACCCGGGCGCCATGGGTCCATGGCAGGGTTGGCGCTACGCATTTCAACGTAGCCAAGGCCGTATTTCTCGCCAATGGTCAAAAGCGTATCTTCGCTGCGAGCCTTATAGGTCTGGATCTGGCCGACATAATTGACCGGCCCCGATGTCACATGCGCGACATTCGGTTTTTCAGCGGCCGCTTCGCTTTTGGCATCAACGGTTTCAACGTCGGCTTTCTGGTCTTGCTCTTTGCTGATGGCAACATTTTTTGCCTGTGATTTGCTGACAGGCACGCTGCCGGCCATGCGGGAATCCCCGGCATTGGCGCAGCTTGCCAGCACGGGCATACAAAGGCTGAAAAGGGTAAGGGCGGTGGCGGTTCTAAAGGTCGATATCATTTCAAAGCACGTTTAAGGTTGTTATCAATTTTTTCCATGAAAGCATTGGTCGTAAGCCACGGTTGGTCGGGGCCGACAAGCACTGCTAAATCCTTGGTCATGTGACCATCCTGTACGGTGTCGATACACACACGCTCAAGCGCGGCACCAAAGGCGGTCACATCGGGTGTGCCATCAAACTGGCCGCGATATTTAAGCCCCTGCGTCCATGCGAAAATGGACGCAATCGGGTTGGTCGAAGTTTCTTTGCCCTGCTGGTGCATCCGGTAATGGCGGGTAACAGTGCCGTGTGCAGCCTCAGCCTCCACGCAATCGCCTTCCGGTGTTAACAGTACCGATGTCATAAGGCCAAGCGAGCCAAAGCCCTGCGCCACTGAATCGGATTGCACATCACCATCGTAATTCTTGCACGCCCACACAAAACCGCCCGGCCATTTCATGGCGGATGCCACCATGTCGTCAATCAGGCGGTGTTCGTAGGTCAGTTTCGCGGCGTCAAAGCGGCCTTTGAATTCAGCCTCAAAAACCGCCTGAAAAATATCTTTGAAACGCCCGTCATAGGCTTTCAGAATCGTGTTCTTGGTTGAAAGATACACGGGGTAGTTACGGGCCAGCCCGTAATTGAGGCAGGCGCGCGCGAACCCTTTGATGGATTCATCGACGTTATACATGGCCATGGCCACGCCCGATTCCTCGAATTTATAGACTTCCCATTCCTGCGGGGCCGAACCGTCAGCCGGCTTGAAGGTCATGGTCAGCGTGCCCGCGCCGGGAATTTTAACATCCGTCGCTTTATACTGGTCGCCAAACGCATGGCGGCCGATGATGATGGGCTGGGTCCAGATAGGCACCGTACGCGGCACATTCTGGCAGATGATGGGTTCGCGAAACACCGTACCGTTCAAAATATTGCGAATCGTGCCGTTAGGCGATTTCCACATTTTTTTAAGGCTGAACTCTTTGACACGGTCCTCGTCAGGCGTGATGGTCGCGCATTTGACGCCCACGCCGTATTGTTTAATGGCATTGGCCGAATCAACCGTGACCCTGTCGTCCGTCGCATCGCGATTCTGGACCGATAGATCATAGTATTTCAGGTCGATATCCAGATACGGCAAAATCAGCCGTTCCCGTATCATCTGCCAGATAATACGGGTCATTTCGTCGCCATCGAGTTCCACGACGGGATGCTTTACAGATATTTTTGCCATGCTTTTTGCCACTCTGAAGCGCACCTTACGGTGCAATTGTGCGTATAGTATGGCGAATTCGCTTAAGAAAGGGCAAGCGTCATATTGTCCAGCCTGTTCAAAAGGCCGATAGGCGGCAACGCCAACCCCGCATCGCTACTGATTCTGCGGTGTGCCAAAGCCACAAGCGTCTTAATGTCACGGTTATGCTGCCACCAGTCATCATATTGGCAAACCCACCCTTCGTTCAGGGAACTGCGAAAACAGACGATCGGGCATAATACCCCTTCGGGCCGCAGGCTTGAAATTTCAACCCCGAAGCCGCCATCCGCGTAATTCGTAATCCCCTGTACGCAGCGGTCAAATTTATGCCCGGCCTCGGGCGAGAAGCTGCGCGCAACACTGATCGCCCAGAAAAGGTCGGCCACAACACCGTTGGCACGGCGTTTGGCAGCCATCACGGCATCATCATCCGCAATAGCTTTAATACCAATAAGCGGCCCTGTAGGCCGGTTATGCCGTGAAAATGGAAGAACAACAGCCGTCATAAGGCCCCCTGCCCGTTTTTTGCTTTTATGGGTAAAGCCTACAGGCGGTTTTTTAAATATGTCAATAAGCGCCGTCTCCGTTGACGGGAAGGCGGCACCACTTCATAAAGAAGGCCGCAATCTTTTGACGAGTATGGAGAATGGGTACGATGGCCAGTCCAGAGGACGAAGCAACCGCACGCACCGAAGGCCTTTTGCGCGATGCTGAAGAGACATTGCAACAGGAACGTATGGCCGAATTCTGGCGCCAGTGGGGCACCACTCTTATGGGTATGGCCCTTATGCTGGTGATCGGCACAGGCGCAGGCGTTGTATGGCGCGAATGGCGCGGCGCTAAAAACCAGACGGCGACGACAACCCTCATCAACATCGTCACCAGCAAAGATCCCGTAATCGGCCCTGAAGTCGCCAAACTGGGCGGCAACCACGCAGCCATTGCCTATCTCTCGAAAGCGGGCGTACTGGCCGCAAATATGGGCGCCGAAGGCCCTTCGGCCGATCTTGCCAAATTATACGCAGCCACCGCCAAAGCGGGCGATAACACCGTCTGGGGCTGGCTTGGCCGCTGGAACACCCTGCGCCTGCGTATGGATGATGACAAAGCCGACGCCGCCAAATTGCTGGCTGATTACGAGGCACTGGCACACGACAAAAAAGGGCAGCAATTATCGGCCCTGGCGTTAACGGACGCCGCCATTATTGCCGGCGAACGCCTGAAAGACCCGGTGCGCGCACTGGGTTACATTGCACAGGCTGAAAAAGTCGTCTCCAGCACGACCCCCATGTCATCAACCGTGTCTGACCTGAAACATCTGTACCAGATCCGCGCCCAGACGACTGCCCAGACAACGCCCCAAACCACCAACGAGGTAAAAGCACAATGAAACGTAACTTGGCACTGATTGCTGCGTTTTGCGGCGTAACCTTTCTGGCAGGCTGCGGCGCTTTCAGCGATGACGATAAAAAACCGCTGGAAGGCCAGCGCATCTCGCTGTTCGATCTTGAACAATCCATGTCTGGCACCAAAGACGCAGCCGCCACAGCCGTCAGCGCCACCGGCCCCGATGCGGCGCTCGAACTGCCCAAAGCATGGGCCAACGAATTCTGGCCGCAATCGGGCGGCTACGCCAATCATGCCATGGGCCATGTTGCGCTTTCTGAAGGCGGCTTGAAAAAAATCTGGTCATCCAGCATTGGCTCGGGCGCATCCAAAAACCAACCACTGAGTGGCCAGCCAATTATTGCCGATGGCCGTGTGTTCACACTCGATACCGATGCGCGCGTGCGCGCGTTTGACGCCAATAGCGGCAAAGATATCTGGACCTCCAGCGCCATGCCTGAAAAAGAAGATGACCCCGTGATCGGCGGCGGCATCGCTTTCTCGGGTGGCCGTTTGTTTGTAACCGCAGGCTTTAACGAGGTATTGGCCCTCAACCCCGGTGATGGTTCGTTGCTGTGGCGCGTGAAGGTCGATGGCGCCGTGCGTTCGGCCCCGTCCGCCATGCCTGACCGTGTTTATGTGGTTAGCGTTGATAACGAAACCTTCGCGCTCGATGCCGCAACCGGTAAGCAGCTCTGGACCCATCAGGGTCTGGCTGAAACCACCGGCCTTCTGGGTGCAGCATCACCCGCCGCCAACCGTGATATTGTACTGCCTGCTTATTCATCGGGCGAAGTTTATGCCTTGCAGGCTGAAACCGGCTCGATGCTCTGGAGCGATACAATCGCCCCCATGGCACGCGCAGGCACCGGTGCCAACTTCTCCGACATTCGGGGGTTACCGGTTATTGACCGCGGCCTCGTAATTGCCATTTCGTATGGTGGCCGTATTGCAGCCATTGACGAACGCACCGGCGAACGCCGCTGGGATGCAGCCATTGCCGGCGCGCAAACACCGTTCGTTTCCGGCAACCGCGTGTTCATCGTGTCATCCGATTCCGCCGTGATGTCGCTTGATATCGCGACCGGCAAAACACTGTGGTCAACGCAGCTGCCCAAATACAAAAACCCTGAAGACCTGAAAGGCCCGATTGTATGGTATGGGCCTATTCTGGGCGGCGGCCGTCTGATGCTGTTCTCGTCCACGGGTCTTGCACGCGAACTCAACCCGCAAACGGGTCAGGTCTCACGTGAATGGGAAACGGATCAAGACGTTGTCGCACCACCTTCGGTCGCCAACGGATCGCTGTTCCTGCTTTCAGCAGGCGGCACATTATCGGCTTGGAAATAACCTATGTTTACTATTGCCCTCATCGGCCGTCCCAATGTGGGCAAATCGACATTGTTCAACCGCATCGCGGGCAAGGCGCTCGCAATTGTGGATGACCGCCCGGGCGTAACCCGTGACTGGCGCGAAACGCCAGCCCACATCTTTGACCGTCCGGTCATGATCATCGACACCGCAGGTCTGGAAGAAGCCGATACAGGCTCGTTGACCGACCGTATGCGCGAACGCACGCTGATGGCACTCAACCGGTCCGACCTTGCACTGTTCATCATTGATGGTGTTGTCGGCATCACATCGGCTGACCAGCATTTCGCACGCATCGCACGCAAAAGCGGCAAACCGGTACTGATGATCGTCAACAAATCCGACACCAAATCAGCCCGCGAAAACCTGGCCGAAGCCTACTCGCTGGGGCTGGGCGACCCTTACTTCGTATCTGCCGCGCACGGCGAAGGCCTGTCCGATTTGTACCACGCGATCATGGAACACATGCCCGCTGAGTTGACGGAAGAAGAACTGGAAGAAGAACAGGCCCGCCGCCCGCGCCGCCCTGTCGATGAAGACGACGATATCGCAGGCATTGACGGTATCGAAGGCAATCTTGAATACGAATTCATCGACCACGACGACATTACAAAAAAACCGATTAAAATCGCCATCGTCGGCCGCCCGAACGCGGGCAAATCAACACTCGTCAACGCCATCATCGGTGAAGACCGCGTGCTCACCGGCCCCGAAGCCGGCATCACGCGCGACCCCATCGCGATTGACTGGCAATGGCATGGCCAGAATTTCCAGCTGGTCGATACCGCAGGCCTACGCCGCAAATCGCGCATCACAGATAAGGTCGAACGTATTTCAACGCAGGAAACCATGCGTATGGTGCGTCTGGCGCAGGTCGTCATTCTGGTGGTCGATGCCATTCTCGGCATTGATAAGCAGGATCTGACGATTGCCAAACACGTGATCGACGAAGGCCGCGTGCTCATCCTCGCCGTCAACAAATGGGACATTGTTGAAGAGCGCGCCCTCATTCAAAAACAGCTGCCTGAAATGCTGAGCCATGTTCTGGGCCAATTGCCGGGCCTGCCTGTCGTGTACCTGTCAGGCCTCACTGGCAAAAATATGGACGGGCTTTTCCGCTCGACCATGGATGCCTACGCCCTCTGGAACAAGCGCGTTGGCACCGGCCACCTCAACCGCTGGCTCGCTCGCCGCGAAAGCCGCCACCCGGCCCCACTGGTCAGTGGCCGCCCCAACCGCCTGCGTTACATGACGCAGGTCAAAGTGCGCCCGCCCACCTTCGCTTTATGGTGCAGCAAACCCGATGACATGCCCGATGATTACCAACGTTATCTGGTCAACGGCCTGCGCGAAGATTTTGACATTATGGGCGTGCCGATCCGCTTCTATTTCCGCGCATCGAAAAACCCCTACGCGACTTAACGCATCAACCGCGTAACAATCCGGTAATTCTTGTGCGGCCCGCTGATGTCATAGGCAGCCATCCAGTGCCCGCCGGCATAAAACCTGAACAACGCGTCATAGGTATCGGCCCCGCACACATGCCGTGCGCGGGCTTCGCCGTTCTTGAACATTAAATCCAAGAATGCCGCACCATCAGGGTGCATGACAATCAATCGGTTATCGGTTTGTTGGTAAATATAACGCCTGAAAGCAGGGCTGTTTTTGCCTTCATGCTGCAATATGCCGTCCTCATAATAGGCCAGCACATCGCCATCAGGGGTGAGCCGGGCTGTACCCTCGAAGCGGGTATTGGTGCCGATAACACGGCGCGTGATGCGCCACGCACCCTCAAGGTCAAACGGCTTTAATGCGCGTGCCATGGGCCTGGCTTGCTGGCAAAACGCTTTGCAAAATCACCTCAGCCACGGCCGATGTGTCAGGCAGGCTTTGCGGGTCTTCACCGGGGAAGGCCTGCGCGCGCATGGCGGTGCGTACACGGCCAGGGTCCAGCAGGTTCACTTTAAGGTCTGTATGCGCGACTTCGGCCGCATACACATTGATCATTGCTTCCAATGCCGCCTTGGAGGCCGCGTAAGCACCCCAGAATGGCTTGCATGATTGTGCGGCGCCCGATGTAACAAATAACGCTCGCCCCGCATCAGACGCGCGCAGCAATGGGTCGCAGGTACGGATAAGACGCAAATTCGCGGTGACGTTCAATGCAAACACGCGGTCCCATACGCTGGGGTCGGTCTGCGCGATGGGGGTCAGGCCGCCAAGCATGGCGGCATTGCCAACCAGAATATCCAGCCGGCCAAAACGGTCGAACAATACGGGCCCAAGCCCCTCGATCAGGTCGCCCTTTAGCAAATCGTAAGGCATCAGGGTGCAGGCACCGCCCGCTGCTTTTATCTGGTCATCCAGCGCTTCAAGGCCGCCAGTGGTGCGGGCCAGCGCCACAACATGCACGCCGCTTTTTGCCAATGCCAGCGCACTGGCAAAACCGATCCCGCGTGACGCGCCGGTAACCAGCGCAACCCTGTTATCCATTTTGGCCATGGTCAGCCCAATGCCGATACTTTGCGGGTGCGGTCATCACGCCCTTCAAAGTCGGTCAGCGCAATCGGGTAATCACCCGAGAAACACGCATCGCAGAATTGCGGCGACTTACCATCGCGGCCAGTTTTGCCAAGCGCGCGGTACAAACCGTCCAGCGTTACGTAAGCCAGTGAATCAACACCAATGAATTCTTTGATTTCGGCCACGCTCATGCGGTTGGCCAAAAGCTCATTACTCGTGGGCGTATCAATGCCGTAAAAGCAGCTATGCATGGTTGGCGGGCTTGAAATACGCATATGCACTTCACGGGCTCCTGCCTGACGCAGCATTTCGACAATCTTTTTACTGGTGGTGCCACGCACGATAGAATCATCAACCAGCACAACCGATTTGCCTTTGATGACATCGGGGTTGGCATTGTGTTTCAGTTTGACGCCCAGATGGCGGATCTGGTCAGTCGGTTCGATGAACGTGCGGCCAACATAATGGTTGCGGATGATACCAAGCTCGAACGGCAATTTGGCTTCCGCCGCATACCCAATGGCCGATGGCACACCTGAATCAGGTACCGGCACAACCAAATCGGCTGTCGGGCAGGCAGCTTCACGCGCCAGTTCAACGCCAATGTTTTTGCGCGCTTCATAAACGGATCGGCCATCGACACGGCTGTCAGGGCGGGCAAAATACACATATTCAAAAATACAGAAACGCGAAGATGTCTGCTTGAAAGGTTTTTGACTGACAAGCCCCTTATCGTCAATGATGACCAGTTCGCCCGGCTCAACATCGCGCATGTAAGTGGCGCCAATAATATCAAAAGCGCAAGTCTCGGATGCCAGCACATAGGCATCACCGAGACGGCCGAGGCAAAGGGGGCGAACACCGCTTGGGTCGCGCACGCCCATTAATTTACCGTCCGCCACGGCTACCAGTGAATAAGCACCTTCAATCTCGTGCAGCGCATCGCAAAAACGCTCAACCACCGTACGTTTGGTTGAACGCGCAACCAGATGCACAATAACTTCCGTGTCACTGGTCGATTGGAAAATAGAACCAGCTGCCACCAGTTTTTCACGCAGTTTGTAAGCATTGGTAAGGTTACCGTTATGCGCTACGGCAAAACCGCCGAAGGCGAGGTCTGCAAAAATAGGCTGCACGTTACGCAGCATACTGGCCCCGCAGGTGGCGTAACGGTTATGGCCGATGGCGACTGTACCCGGCAACTGGTCGATGACCGATTTGCTGCCGAAATTATCCGATACCAGCCCCATACCGCGATGCACACTGAATGTGCCTTGATCGACTTGCGTGCATTCAATGTCTTCAGGAGCCGTTGACTGCATTTCAGGGTGGGCGGCTTTATCCCAGGCGGCAATGCCGCAGGCTTCCTGCCCACGATGCTGCAGGGCGTGAAGGCCGAGCGCCGTTAAGGCCGCGGCGTCCGATACGCCCCTGACCCCAAACACACCGCATTCATCGTGGAAATGATCGTCGGAAGAAATGGTGGTCACAGGTGGCATCGCTTTCAATTGTTGAACTGGGAATGTGCTTTGGGCGTTGATTTAGGTTTTTCTATCAGCGCGTCCAGCTTCTTGCGCTCGGCATCGCTGTAACCGGCTGTTTTTTTGGCGGCGGCGCTTTGCCCCGGCTCCAGCGGTTCGCGGCCAACGGTCGCATCTTCACCAGCGGCGGTTTCTTTGTCTTTACCCTTGTGATGCACTTTATCAAGCACATCACGGCCGGGTAGCAGCGCGTTGGTCAGGTCAGCCAGATAATTGATGTAAGGGTAGGTTTTGGACTCCCCAAAAAATTCTTCTCGCTGGGTCTGGCTCAGCACAAAATTCATCACAAGGCTCATAAGGCCTATCAGCACAACACCGCGTACAAGCCCGAACACCACGCCCAAAGTGCGGTCAACCGGGCCAAGCCCTACTGAATGCACGCCTTTTGAAATCATGTGGGTCACGATGGTCAGTAAAATCAGCACCACCACAAACACGATGGCATAGGCAATCACAGGAGCCAGCATTTCGTAGGGAATAAGGCCGAATAGCTGCTGTGGCTGCGGGGCGGCGGGGTCCACCAGCCAGCCATGCACAACAGGTGATACCGCAGGGCCGAAAACAAGTGCGCCGGCAGCGGCACCGCCAAGGCTGCCGATGGTCAGAACCTCGCGCACAAACCCGCGCATGAACGCCACAACAGCAGAGGCCAGAAGGATGCCAAGAACAATAAGATCAAGAACCATGCCATTGTGATAGTGAAAAGCGCGGCAAAATGCAAGTAATCCTAGGCGGTTGCGCGATACGCCGCAGCCCCTTTGGTTTTCATAAATTCCTTATAAATGCAGGGGGGCTTTAGGCCGCGCTTTTGCCGAAATCGATCCAGCGGCCCAGCAGTGCTTTGATTTTGGCTATATCAAACGGCTTGGCCATAAATTCGTCCATACCTGCCGCGTGGCAACGCTCGACGTTTTCGGGCACGACATCGGCCGTCAGCGCAATAATGGGAATGCGCGCGCCCTGCCCGTTGGTTGTTTCCATGAGCCTGATAGCCATGGTCGCTTCGTACCCGTCCATTTCCGGCATATGGCAGTCCATCAATACGGCGTGGTATTTCTTGGATGCAAAGGCTTCTACGGCAGCGCGGCCGTTTTCAACAATGTCGAAATCTTTAAGCCCGAAACTCCGCAGCAATTGCTCAAGGAGAGCGATGTTCAGCTTATGGTCTTCGGCTACCAGCACACGGGCGTCGGCCAGCGGCGTCTGGCGGTTTTCGTTGGCAGACAGCAGCGCCTTGGTAACCTTGCGTGATACAATCTTGGCAGGCACCGTAAACGTGAATTCAGAGCCCTTGCCCAATACGCTTTTAACCCAGATCGTACCGCCCATCATCTCGACCATGTCGCGCGCAATCGAAAGGCCAAGCCCAAGGCCGCCAAAGCGCCGTGTGGTTGATGTATCCGCCTGCTCAAACTTATCAAAGATACGCTCGATTTTGTCTTCAGAAATGCCGATGCCCGTATCGATAACCTTGATGGTGATATTGGCGGTATCAGCCGTAAGCTCGCTATAGATGCCGATAATGTCGATACGCCCTTTTTGCGTGTATTTAATAGCGTTGGACGCAAGGATGCTCAGCACCCGCGCAAAGCGCACGTTGTCGCCCGATATGGTAAGGCCATCAAATGCGGCATCAACATTTTGCTGCAATATAATGCCCTTGGCATCGGCCAACGGTTTTAAAATCATTTCCATGCGGTCGATTGATGATTCCGGCTTAAACGGCGCAATATCAGGCGTCATGTCCCCGGATTCAAGTTTCGCGACATCAAGAATGTCACTGACGATACCCAACAGCGATGCCGCTGACTCGTAAATCGTCTCGGCGCGCTGTTTATCTGCCGCAGGAAAATCATGCTGGTCGCGCAGCAACTGCGCCATGCCGATAATGCTGTTCAGCGGTGTTCGCAATTCATGTGACATATTGGCCAGAAAATCCGTCTTTGTACGGTTGGCAGAATCAGCTTTGTGTAGCGCGCCGCGCAATTCGGATTCTCGGTTCTGGATAGTTTCAATCATACTATTATAGCCGTTAATCAGCGTGGCGACTTCCCCACGCGCGCCCTCGCCTTCAATATGCCGCGTGGCCTCGCCGCGTTCCATACCTTCAACCGAATTTATCAAGCGGCGCAAGGGTTTCACGATATATCCGCTAATCACCATGCCCAGAATAAGCAACTCTGCCAGTAACAGGGCAATACCGGTAAAGAACACAAGACGCGTATTGTCGAACACGTAATCGGCAATGATTTGTCTGGGCACAACCGTCACGAAACTCCAGCCCACTTTATCAAGCTTATACGACACCACATAAAGCCCGCGCGACTCTACTTTGTGCATTCCGTCCGGCTTGCCGTTAATGGCGTTATAAATGTCGATCAACACAGGGTCGCCGCTTTCAGCCACGAACAGCTTGCCCTCTTTTTTACGAATGCTGTCCATCTTTTTAGGATGCGCTATCAAACGGCCATCGGGTGCCACCAGAAAACTATACGTGCCTGTAAACGCCTCACGCGTGGTGCGTGCAATGATGTCGTTGACCAGAATATCAACACCGATGGACGCGATATGCCGCCCGTCAGGTGCATCAATTGGCCTGATGCTTGATACCATCCAGTCACGGGCGACAGCATCGTAATAAAGCCCCGTCCATGCAGTGTTGCGGGTTTTATTGTGCGTTTTATCTGATACGTAAAAATACTCTTCCTGACGCATATCAAGGTCAGCCGTCGCCTGATGCGTCCACGGCAATGTCGGCCAGAAATTCGAGACGCTGTTTTCAGGCGTCATCACATAAAAATCAACAAAGCGGTTTTTCCATGCCGGCCCCAGCATCTGGGCAACTTCCTGCGCGGCAAGGGCCCGGCGTTTGAAGTCATCAGTCAGCACCACGTTTTTGCCTATGAATGTGCCCGGCTTTTTATCGAACGGAAAATCCTTCGCGGCGTGGTCTGCAGGTGCATCACGCACCGTGCCATCAGACCAGCGCGCAAAAGCCCGGCTAAAGGCAGGTTCGGGCGATGTTTTTTGTAACGCAGCCAGTTTGTCGCGGTAAATGGTCTCGGCGCTATGCACGTTATCATCCGCCAGCTTGAAAATATCGGATTCACGCGCTGCATGTTCAGATGCATAGAGCGTCAGCTGGCCAAGAAATTGCTTGGTAGCCGCCTCGGTTAAGTGGATATACGTGAAAATGGAAGCGATAAATACCACAAGCCCTACCCGCAACACGATGTTGCTGAGCAAGGCGACGATAAGAGATCTATTGGGAACTGCCATGAAACCGTCGGAAGAAAAGCTGGTAGGTATCAACACTGCTATTCTACAGCACCAAACCTTAACCAGATTTTACCGCAGTTAACCTTATTTACCTAAGATTTTCAAAAAAACCGCAAGCGTACCGCCAGCCCTTAAGACCGGGAAACTCAAGGCTGGAAGTGGTAAGGCCCGTTTTCTGGGATATGACGCTCATGCAGCCATTGGCGCATTTCGGCAATTTCGGCCTTCTGGGCCTTGATAACGCCGCGAGCCTGGGCACGCACCTGTTCGTCATGGCCATTTTTCAGCACAGCGCGGGCCATATCGATAGCACCTTGATGGTGGGCAATCATGCCACGCACATAATCAGCATCAGCATTACCGGTCGATGGCTTGTTCATACTGTGGTTCATGTGGTTGACCGCATCGTCCATAGCCGAAGGGCCGGCTTCAGCATGGCGGCCCTTCATCGGGGCCATGCCTTCATGGTGGCGCTTGTGGCCTTCTTCCATGCCGGGGCAGTGGCCTGACATGCCATCGCAGCATTTATGGGTCGAACGACCGTAAACAGCAATGCTGCCTGCCGTACGATCCATTTTCTGGGTGCGGTAGCCAATAGCGCGGTCCTGCATGGCCTGCGCGTCAAACGCATCATGGCCGACTTTATCGTGGCAATGCTGTTTCATTGCATGGTCATGGCCCATGGCGTGATGCTTAGGCCCTTTATGGCCATCATGACGGCGGCCTTCACGGCCTGCGGCAGGCTCCATCATGCCTTCCATTTTGCCCTTCATCTTTTCCATGATGCTGGGTTTTTCACCTTTGTGTTTGGCACCATGCTTGTCGTGCCCATCACCGGATGCGCCGATGCCGAAACCGGCAACGCAAAACATAACGGCTATTAAAGCGAGTGAACGGCGGAATGACATGGTGTTGTGTCCTTGGATGTAAGGTGAACTAAAACAGCGGAACAAATGATGAATCGGTAAAGGAATCTGGGCGTGAATCGCCCCTACATTCAAACGATAAAGGATTCTTCCAACGCTTCAAGAGTCCCAATGCACATATATTGCATAAATATTAAACGGGCTTAGACCACCCTAAGCACATCTTTTTATGTAATTTACACATTAAAATAGAGATAAGGCACAACAATGGCGTATGAAGGGCATTATGAGGGCAGATAAGGCGATATAAAGCCCTGAAGGAAGCCTAAAAAAAAACCAAATAAGAACCCCGGCTCTTCGCTGCCTCCCCCATACTGAACCGAAGTTCAATCTGGCTTCGACGGCAACGAATGGCCGGGGCTCATTTTGGAAGGTAGGGAAAGCGATACACGGCGTTGCTGTCCGAAGACAATAGCGGGTGTACCAAGTCCCTTGCTTTCCTGATCGGTCTGCCATGTTCTTACGCTCGGGTTGCGATCCGTCTGCGTCTGGCTTTCCGACAAACCCCGCGAGGAGTTCGTCTATATTATCGTGGCGATCAACCACGCGTCGGAACACGGTCGCCGTGTCCGGCATTGCGGAAAGGGGTAAATGCGGCTTCTTCACTCCGGTCTTCCCTGCGGCGTTTTTGCGTGCGCGACCACGAGAAGGGAAATCCGGACGGAACCGCATAATGGCCCATCCCTTAAGCTTCTGGTGTTTGGACTGGCAGGACAAG